>Ga0194117_10001483_pt1 | contig 27158 bp, 10 predicted proteins | sample TA2MahsurfametaG_FD_160579 | JGI IMG/M metagenome (GOLD analysis project Ga0194117, IMG submission 160579) | Freshwater microbial communities from Lake Tanganyika, Tanzania - TA2015009 Mahale N1 surface | ecosystem: Environmental > Aquatic > Freshwater > Lake | place: Tanzania: Lake Tanganyika...
TGTATGTCTTTGAAATCTCTTTCAGAAAATTATCTTTTTTGGCTGAGTTGAACTTAAGCATTCCACGATCATAGAGAACATAGCAATCTGTGATAGTTGCGCACATGAGAATGGTCACTCCAATACTGAATACTTCGGCCCGACATGGATTGATTTTACTTGGGTAGGTTCCATTTTGCATACATGCAAATTCAATTTCTTCTGGAGCTAATTAAATGAAATATTACCAAGAAAAGTATCATTTATTTGACTCTATATGATTTTCTGGTAGTTGTTGAGAGTGTTTGGAATAGCAAAAGTAGGCAACAATTTCATTCTCCCATGTCGATTGACTAGAATGTTGCAGGGGTGCACATCTCCTAGTTTTTTCTGCCGCGGCTCAACTAAATACGCAGCTTCAATCAAGTTATAGAGTAAGTACCAGAGATCCGTCTCATCGTACAGCATCCTAGAGTGATAGCGATTAGTAATTTCTTGTTTAAGTGTATATGGGTAATATTCGAAATGAAGTTAAAGAGTTCCAGCATTTCTACAGACAGCGTTTTGTATAAAAGTGTTGTGCTCTGGCAGATAGAGGATATCTCTGCTTTGTTAATTATCATACAGACTGATTAGTTGCTGCCATTCCTGATATTTCTTCTTACTCTCAACTACTCTCTTGATAGCTATCATCTGTTTCTGGTCGTTCTAGGATGGGAAGGTTGGAACAAATTAAACTAGCCCAAGCAGATCATGTTTCTTTATATTTTGTGGGTTTTGTGGATAGCTAGATTGTCCCATGTTTATTAATATTGGAAGAATTATTAACCTTCGCTGAAAATATAAAAACACGAATAAATATAAACAGTCATTTACTACCAAACACTCATATCTTACAAAATCATTAGTAATTTGGACACAATTTAATAGAATTATAAAAATGCGATTAATATTCTCACTCATCATCTGCATCACCATAGTCACAGCCTTCAAAGACTGCAATTTCTCACAATTCGATTTCTTTAGCACCTACTCTCTCGGCAAACAGGACTAGCTCAACCGTACTTTTACACTTATCAATCAAAAAGTACGTCCTCTTGCTGATGTAACATACAACCAGACCATTTTTAACTATGCAATCACACAAACAAATGCATCGTTCAGGTATATCGATAGTCTTCAGAAGGCCGAAGTGGTTTATGATGACGCTTTAACAATAAGTGGTGGAAAGGTAGACACATTTTTATCATTTAACTGGTCTAAAAATTCATTAAAAGGGAGTGGAAATGCGTATTGTCAAAGCGAGAACATAGCTTTTGCTAAATTACTCTATTTTGATAATGGATTCATAAATTATAGGATTCTAGATTATGTCAACATCTCTTTTTTTAGGTCCATCTGCAACATAACAAGACTGGACTATAACCTCTAACCTACAGACATCGAAATCCTCAATGGAATGCTCAACTACAATAATGGAAACAATATTAAAGCAAAGTTGCAGTAAGAAATCGCACTTTATTATTATGATTCCTTATCAGCTAGTTTATATGATTAAAGACAACCCATCAATAGTAAATATGAATACACTTGGATAGATCCAACTCCAGGCAAAAAAAATCTGACTATCAAGTATACCACTCTCCCAGTTGGAGCCCATTTGCGCAAAGCAGGACTCTCACTCAATTTTGTAACTTAAATTACAGATGATGAAAAATGGAAATGTGGGGCAGCTGTACCCTTATAACCCAAAGATCCAAAGTACTTTTTTTATGATGAAGGATATATGGTGGAATTCAATAATACCTATCTCTCTCAGTCCTGTAAAACTCAGTCAGATATGCAGTGTAGTTAGGTCACCTAGACACGATACTGAATAAATAAAACTGGTAATCGAAAGTGTTCCAATTTTATGCAGGAGATCTCTATGAAGTTATTCCATATGTAGCTTCTAAAAATTACGCTAATGAACCTGTAACTGGATCTTGCTAGGCTACGACTACTAACCTCAAACTCACTAGAGCGAGAAATTCCACAGCTGGAACTCTTTTACTATCTATGCACTATAACTGTGAGCTTAAAATCAAAGATGTAGTTATAAGTCAATTTGATGTTGATCCTAACTTCATAGTCCAGGTAGTTCCGCAATCAAGTTACTTAGATTTCTATGTAACACAAATAAATAAATTCGCACATTTCAAAGATGTTGGGCAGTATGTAATCCACGACCTAAGTATTGCCAATCTGTTTATAACTAGATGCCTTTAGAGATTATTCGAAGGAAAAGTCTTCGGTTCTGGATGGAAGATCTACACAAGAGACTACCCTCATGTACGTTTCTAAGATGAAGTCATGTTCATCTATGATTCTTCAGCAATTGAATGATTTTATTTAAATTTAAATATTTCTTTAAGATTTGCTTTAAAGATTATAAGGACAAAATGAAAGAATATGTTTGATATTGCTTAGCTTTTTCTCAACGAATTGCCTTGTGTTTGTCTACGTTGTAAACTCAATATTAGACATATTATTGAACTTTTTTTTTGTAATTTTGCTTTGATATTTTCAGACTATCCATATTCATTTGTCTTCGTAACAAAAAAAACCTACCCACAAAGAATTTATTTTACAAGAATAAGACGACATTCAATAAGGATTGTTGTTTGATTATTCCATCTTTTTAAACTGCCATCTTATCTAAAAGAGTAGATAGGATAAGTGATACTAAGGTTAAGCAATTAGACTTTCAAGCTTGATGCATCCGTAAGATAATTTACCTACAAATATAAAAAAAAGAATGTTTAAGACTAAAAGTTGAAAATTGAAGTTTTTGGCAAAAATTTTATAAAATGTGCAAAGATCGATTTTATATTGATTCTTTAAAGTATTTGATAAAGATACGAATTTAAAAAAGCTTTCTTTTGCATATATTTAGCCTTAAAAACTCCCGAAATGCTTATGAAAGGGCATTTTAAGTCTAAGTATAAGGAATGTTATAATCCTTATATAAGGTTCGATCTTGCACTTTAAGAAATGCGAGATTTAGGATGTTTATAATAATTATTGCCAAAATATCTTAAGATGAAGCTAAAACAACTCCATGTCAAAATGGGTCTCTGTTCTCTCAACAACGACCCTCTAGACTTCAAAAAGAACTATAAAAGAATTTATCAGAGTATCGAATAGTGCAGAAGACTCAATTGTTCTATCAGAGTTGGTGGTGAACTTTAAATCACTGGCTACTCTTGTGAAGACCATTTCCTTGAATATGACACAGTTTTCCACTCATGGGACATCATTAAGGACTTGATTGTTTCGGGTGTGACTAATGGTATCGTTGCTGAAGTTGGATGCCCTGTTCTTCACAAAGCTGCCCTCTATAACGCTAGAGTTATCCTCTTCAACTCAAAGATAGTAGGTATTAGAGTCAAAATGATTTTGGCTGATGGTGGAAATTACTTCTAAACAAGATATTTCTCATATTGGAGACACCCCAGAAAAGTGGACTAGTTCATGCTCCCTCAGTTCATTCAAGAGGTTACTGGACAAAAAATAGTCCCCATTGGTATGTTCATCATGAATTTTAACGATACCAATATTGCTTATTAAATTTGCTAGGAGGCCTGGATTTCAAATAACCCTATGATCGATGCTGCTTTAGACGGAGCTGAAATTTTCATCAATGTTTCAGGCTCCTAGGTTGAAAGAGGCAAACTTAAAAGAAAAATGCAAATGTTGTAAGAATTTACTGAAAGACACGGTGGTGCCTATGTCTATGTCAACATCAAGGGAGGAGTTGGATCAAACAACTACTATGATGGTTGCTGCTTCTTCACAGAGAACGGAAAGGTCAAGGAGCTTTCTGAGCCTTTCCATTTAGGAGAAGTTCAAGTCACCCCAGTTACTATCAATCTGAATGCCATCAGAACTTTAAGAATTAATAATAAATCTTTCCAAAAAGAATCTCACGGTGTTTCAGTAATCCCCAGAATCAAAGTCGACTTCAACATCGCTGTCAACGAGGAAAAATACATCTATGATAGCCAGCTCCACAAGCAAGAGCTTGCTAGAAGAAGATTCCTTTATGAATTCGAATACGCCAGTTACGAACCTTCAGTTTATTTATGGGATCTTTTGAGAAAGACCAGAGGAGCAAGAGGATTCTATTTAACCCTTTCAGGAGGAATCAATGACAGTACCGTCGCCCTTATTGTTTACAACATGTGCTTCTTACTTTTCCAACAAATTAAAAATAGTGCACAATCTCAAGAAATTCTTGATTAATTCAGAAAAGTAATCGGAGATCCTGCATACAAGCCAGCCAGTCCTCAGTAAATGTGTAATAAAATCTTCTACACAACTTACTTCTCAACTGAAAACTGCAGCAAGCAACAAATATAAATAGCTCAAAAAATTGCTGAAGCTTTTGGATCCAAACATAGATCTGTCAGTTTCTAGGAAGTCTATAACACTTATCAACAAATCGCAAAGAATGTACTTGATTTCGAACCCAAATTCAAATCAGAAGGTGGTTCTAGTAGAAGTGATTAAGCCCTTACTGGTGTACAGTCAAGAACTAGAATGGTCTTGACTTACTTCTTAGCTGCTCTTGAGCTCGAAAAGTCAAAAATCTCAGGACACTTGATCGTTTTGGGACACTCAAATCTTGATGAAGCCTTGAGAGGACACTTCACAAAATATGGCAGCAACTCTGCTGATATCAACCCTATTGGATCATTTTCAAAGCTCAGACTGCAAGAAATAGTTGCTTACTTCCATTAAGTCCACAGATTTGATGTTTTAGAAGAAGTTTTGAACGCAAGTGCTATTAATGAGACCAAATCTATTAAAGAAGGAGGTTTTCAACTACATAACTAAGAAAAAGAAATGGGATTAACTTATGCTGAGTTATGCACCTTTGGTAGATTACGTAAAGTTTAAAGACTTGGTCCCGTTTCTATGTTCGATAGAATGTATTATAAAGAACTTTATGAGGATCTTGAAGTTTTAGCTGATAAAATCAAGAAATTCTTTACTTATTATGCAGATAACAGACACAAAGTCACTATTTTGCCACCTGCTTTCCACTATGATCCTGAAAGTTGTGAGGACAAAAGATTCGATATGAGACCTTGGCAGTATGCTACTGATTGGTCTTATCAATTCGACATCATCGACGAGAGAGTCAAGGAACTCAAAAAACCTGTTGAAGAAAACGTTTTTGGAGGATTCGGATTTTCAGTCAAAAAAACTGAAGGAAAGAAAACTCAAGAGTCAACTGAAACCAAAACTGAACAACCTCGTCTTAATCTGCTCTCAGTTTCCGTGCTACCACCCAGACGTAAGAAAAGTTAGGTTCTCTAAGAAATATTTAATTCGTGATTGTCATAAAATCATTCAATTATTTATTGTCTCTGCTAAAAGTTCTCTTGAAATTTCTTATTCATATTTTTTCATTTATTCTTTCAAATGGGCTAAAATCAAACTACAAGCCACCTTTATATTTGAGTCATATAGTTGTTTATCTTTATAGCCTAAAAAGTACTTTATTTTTTATGATCATTGAATCCTCCTCCAAAATGAGGAATTATGATGTCTGAATTTTGTTTTGTTGGCTAGATCTAACGTTAATAACTAGGCTTGATGTATTCGAGATAGTTTGCTACTGATAACGAGAGGTCCATTTTGTTTTCTTAAACATCTTGATAAACACGACGAGAAAGTCTGATATCTGAGTCCGAATCAATAAACACTTTTAGATTTATGAGAGAAGATACATTTTTAGTAACCTATGGGCTCATAAAGATGTGTGTACCTTCTATAACAAGTAGTTTTGCAGGTTCTAATTTTACAGTTTGTTCTTTCCCATCAGAAATTTTGAAGTTGATTGTTACTGGGTTTCCGATTAATAGATTAAGTGCCTATCTGTAGAAAAGGTCCCAATTTGTACCTTCAGCAGAATACTTTGTTCCATCGTTGGCCTTGATGAAATATCTTTGACGAAGTAGAGTGACAGATTGATCTGAACCACTTAGACTCCAAGAATCACCTTTCTTATCAAACAAGAATTGAGTCATTTCCCTCTTACCTGCACAATCACCTCCCGAGATTCCTAGAACAAATGATTTGCAGTCTTGAACAGGAAGATTTCCAATGAGGGAGGAAAGTTTCTGGAGATGTTGCTCCTTCTTAGAAGTCCTGGTAGATTTGGGAGTGGCACATGGCGATTAATGATCTGAGCTTGGATTTTTTTCGAGCATTAAAAAGTTGAGTAGGTTGAGATATATAGAAATTCTATGATAATTTAATCTAGAGCAGTATAAAAATGAAAGATGTTACTTTTGATTTATTTTGATATTTGCTTGAATCCAGCTTTCCTAAATATGTTCATCTTATATCTATACTTTTAGAATTATAGTTTTATATCATCATTTCAAATTGCAGGATATTATTTGGTAACTACTTAGACAAACTCGTCAAAATTAATGCGTCCATCTTTATCTTTATCTGCGTATTCGATCATCTGCTAGATCTAAGCTTGAGAAAATCTTTAGCCCACACTTTAACAGAGCTAAGTAAACTCCTCAACACCAAAAGAACCGACTCCATTTTTATCGAAAATTTCAAAGAGTTGTTTCAAGTTCGAGTGAGTTTGATTTTCTCCGTTGAATCCAAAGATTTTCAAAAATGACTCGAAATCCATTTCTACCTATGAGTTCTGGAAATTCAATATTTGCAAGACTTTTCCTGCTTATTTTTACAGACCCAATGCCTTAATCGCTGTCAGCAACTATTAGCTCGAAACATTGCCACTTTTGTCATAGTCAAAAATGTCAAAACACTACTTTAACTTCAGTACATCATCAAGTGGTAGATTTTTAGTGACATAGACACTAGGATCAAATGCGGGAGGTCTCATTGGCAGAGAAGAAACCTTAGTTAAAGAAAACTTACTGAACGGAGTGGAGACTTCGTAGACATTTAACTGTTTAAATTAAACTTTTAATAATTCTCACAAAATGAATGTCCTAAATAAAATAAAGAGTAAGAAAAACAAAGAGCAAAACTCTCAAATCTTAAATATTCAATAAAAACAATAATCTTAAAGAGATATTCGTCCTGAAACTCTATCAGTCAAAAATTAGAAGCCATCTAAAAAAACAACAGAGAGTAAACCTCAACTAATATCTTAATAAAAATCCTTGTCTTTTGAAGATGATGTTGATGAGCTGAATGTAGCTGAATATTACACAAGAAAATAGAGAAAAATGCAAATTATGAATCGAATTCAAAGTAGTGAGACTTTCAATGAAAAACATCTCAAATCATCTTCATTCTGTATCAATGTCAAGAAATGTTATACGATTGGTGATATTTGTGTTATTGAAGGTTAGCTTATTCATCAAAAAGAAGGCAAATAAGTTTAAAGAAAGAAGACAAAATTTTCCTGTAGTTTTGACACAATTCCTTTTCCTGAAACTATTTCAAGAATTTTACTTAATGAAGTGACAATGCTTACAAATGAATAAGGTATTTTCGTAGCTTAAAACATTGACAAGTTGATAGAGAAAAGTAATATCAAAAAATGAAATATAACTAATATTAATGATATCAAAAAAATACTATTTTCAACTATGGCGGATTTATATATTTTTATGTTGAATTTGAAAATTTCTTTTATTTTTACCACGATTATTCAAGAGGATAAAGGTCGCTAAAACTGCAGATATGACGATGCTGCATACAATATTGACTAAAATGAAGGTATTTTGAGATAAATTACCACAACTATACTGTATCTCCCTCATTTGTTTAGTCAGAATTTATAAGTTCTTCTTCATTTCCTATTTTTATTGTGCATCTTTTTGAATTTAGTAGAACACTTTAAAAATTGAATAAGGTTTTCGTTTTGAAGATTTATTAGAAGTTAGATTATAAGAGGCATCTATTGTGTTTAGAATTTACTCTTCACTCATTGGACTATAACATTATCTTTCATAAATTTATCTAAAATACAAGATATCCTTTTACTCAGATAGATTTTTTCCCTAATGCTCAGCATCTACTTTTACTTACGCAGGATATGTTTTGTTTTATAGATCTTGGATTTTTAGAGTAAGATTATTCAGATAGTATATTTGTTGTTCTTCTATTTTGGTCAGTTTTTGCAACTATTGGAAAAAATAAGTGATTAAGTTGTTTTGAGGTATTGTCTTGTTTCCCTCTCTTGCAAGTAAAATCATTTTCTTAAGGTCTTAGTAAAGATGGATACTCGTTGTGTCAATCTATGGCTAAACTTGATAATCAATGTTTGATTGATAACTCGTCATAGCTTCAGCATACACACTACTACCATAAACTTTTATCTGTGTCATTGTAAAATACTTCCAATCACCATGGACACTGATAATCTTGATCTTAAGATATCTAACAACTTTCTTAATTGTTCTAAACTATTGTTAAGTTGCTTAATTTTTTGCTTTTGCTTCGACTAACTTTGACCAATTATCTTCCTCATTTTCCTAGTTTGTAAGGGCAATAGCACCATAAACGATGAACTAATTCATAATCGAAGAATAAATCTCCTTACTTCTTATAACTATCCTCTAAATACTGACTTCTTCTTTAAGAGCTATTACAATTTCAAAGGGGAGTGTCTCATCAGTATAAAGATATTTATCATTGTTATAGTCCAAAATTGAATGAGCTGCTTTAATCTTGTTTGACGACAATCGCAAAATCATCGCACCTCCGTCCATGCTTGCGAAATTGTCAGAGTACTAAATAGAGGTAGAATCTTCCTACACTAATTTGATTTCTTAAAGTAAATCATGGATTATCTCCTAAACTAACAAAAATATTTCTTCTAAGATAACCTTTGTGGCCTCAGTGAGGATAAAATACGAGTTCGTCTTCGCAGCAGCATATACAGTAAAATTTTCCTTAGCTCTGATTCCTAAGATGAGATTGTTGGTAGGTTTATAAGAGTAATTTTCATAGACTTAGATTGGGCATTTTTCATCATTTTTGCGACATTGCACATTTTTATGATTGCTCGTGTTCATTTCTTGTAGCATTTAACAATACTTTTAAGAAAAGAAGGGATTGCATTCAAAAGATGATAGAAATGGGAGTAGAAACGACAATATAACCAGCTTCAAGAGTGGCATTCTGCAGCCCATCAGGAAACGTGATTAGATGATTATAATCCATCATACTCCATTTAATTTAAGCAAAACTTCAATTAAAAATGCATCTTTTTATGAAACTATTAAAGCAAGAATAAAAAACTAATTTTCTTTGTTTAAAAGTCTTTAGTTGTAGAGATAAAAATGGTTAAAGTTGCCAATTCTAGGTTTTATGATAATTACACAGCATAAATATTAACTGGTTTCTATTTTAAAAATAGTCGTCTGTATGCTCAAATCACTGCTCTTTTTGTTCTGATTGCTAAAATCCATACTATTTATACATTTGCTCCTGTTCATCCTGAAATTATGTACCTTTTTCTTCAGTTTACTCAAAATCAGAGGTTCCTTCTTTGTTGACAGTGATGTAAAAGGCCGTAAGATTTAACCTCATGAATTGGTCTAGTGGTATTATCGTGGTAAACATCAATATTTATTTTTAGGTGAGCTCTTCGCCTTTATCTTCCATGCCCTCCCTGAATGTAAGAAAAAATTATTAAATTGACACCATTCCTTTCTTTTAAAATAAAAAAGAATGTCTTTTTATGAATTTGTTAAAATATATTACACATAATATCACTTTATAAATATTTGATTTTCCTACTCCTTACGCCATTCCAGCACTCGTGGTGGTAATCTAATTGTTGTCAAAAGAAAAGATTGATAAAATTTTATCTAAAGGAAAAAACTTAAAACTTGTTAAAAATCCTTTTAATTTTGAACTCCAGCACAAAAACTCACAAATTTGTTCATTTTAAGATTATCTTACCCTCGGACTTTAACCCATATTGCCAAATCCAACCACTATGTCCCTTTCTTTTGCTAAAAAGCATTTTGTTACAAACTCTTCATAATCAAATAGTGCTCTTTGTTGATAATTAATGTGGTAACCATCATGAAGCAATGTTTGGGAGAAGAGAACATACTCTTTTTATTCAACTCTAATTCAACTAAATAGATCCCTTAATCAATTCTGTTTTTGAGTTGATAGTTTTTTACTTTTTGATTCCAGAGCTCAAGATGAAAGAATGATTCTAATAACTACTAAGAATTTAAATGAGTTTTAAATACTAGGTTTGCTTTGATTATGTGCTTATTTTTTTAGAGAATCCTGCCTTCACTAAAATTTTATATTAATCTAAAATTCTAGTCTGATTAAAGATAGTCAAGCTACTCTTTTTAAAGAGGAATCTTCAAATGCAAGGGTGCCTTTTGTTCCTATTATAAAGCTATAGGTTCCTCCTACAAAACAGTAAAATAATCTGATACTCTCTATATCTCGAAATCGATTTATCTATTCTCTTCCTCTTTTTCTAATTCTCTTTAGTAATTTTTGCTCAAAGGACTGTAGTTAGTACTGACGATTTTACTTTTTTACTATGGTTTTAGTTAGTTCGATGACATCTACTATTAATCGTTCGATTTCTAGAACTCGAGCTATGGCTTTTATTGCTGTATCATTTTCTCTTATTTTTCATGAGAACTTGTGGATTGTTGACTGTTCTAGCTCAGTAGTTTTTTCAATCCCCTTATTAAATCGAATGCTGATGAAACTTGGGTTTTATTTGGTCCACTCAGAAGGTACCTCTTGCCTGATTTCAGTTCTAAGCCAAAACAATAGTGCTATTCCACAACTGAACATCTTCTGGACACCTTTGCGAGATGCAAATTGACGATTTAGTCTGTGGTATTTTTGTTTTTTTTATACAAAGTCAAGGAAAACTCTTGGTTAGGCACATAGATGATGAGTGCCCGCCTATCTTTCCACCTCGAAAAGCAACTAGACTATCTTTTGATGGTGGCTTAGTACTCGATAGACTGTTTTTAATTTTTATACTATGTAATTTCTATGGCTTTCTGACGTTAAGGAGAGGTTTTTCTGCTCATTATTAATTTTACTGGCAGACATATTAGATGGTAAAATATCAAATGAGTGAGTTAGAAATTGTTTTCTTTATAATGGGATTCACACATGCAGATAGTCCCTTTTTATTAGTTAAGACTCTGTTATCACAAAAATCTCGATAATTATAATTAAAAAATGCTTTATTTTAAAGCTTTTGACAATTATTTCAAAAGAAAAAAGCAAAGTTATAACTTGATTTAAATTCTTATAAAGGATTTAGTCACTTTCATCAAAAACAAATACTAATCATCGATCACTTCCAGAGTTCTACCTGATACCTTTCACCTAAAAATCTTTATACTAACATTTTCTCAAAAAATAGCCAATTTTCCCAAAACAATCAAAAAGTTTCTTTACTTATTAAATAATACATAAACTCCATGCTCTAGTACTTATTTATTATTTCAAAGACTTAGTTTCATTAAGATTTTTTTTATTTAAAGGATAAATAGTTTTTTCAAAAGAGTGGAGAATGGCAACATTTTAAACAATACAGGCTTTTTCATACATCAGTTAGTTTTAACTTTTGACTTTATTTAATTTTTTAAAAAAGATAATACACAGTGATCCAAAGCTATATATTTTTATTTGCTTTTCAGAACATAATTAATAATAAACTAAGTAAATAATGGGAAACAAACAGTTAGCTCTTTTTGGACGTTTAGCTAGTGAATGGAAAGTACGAAAATATGAGGGAATCACATTGTATAAAAACGTGATAACTAATTAAGAATTTCAACTTTACTAGCTTGAAAACAGTTCAAATAATGATTTATAGAATTACTTGCAGAGATCGATCTACCCTCTTCCCAATACACCAAAAATCATGATTCTAGATCATTTCTAACAAAAAGTAAATACCATGATCCTTGTCCAAAAATCTAACCAAAAAGCAAAGGATTTTATACCAAAACTAACTTATCAGCTATAAATACTTCAGAGCATCCTCTAATGCTCTAGAGCTGCTTAAAGCCTCTTTAGCCGATACGGGGAATATTATCTTAACTAGACTATGCTCGGGTTTGACGCTAAAGGTAATATTTTGGTTTGGCTTAATTAGAATTATATATAAAACAATCCACAAATATTAATCTAAGGCATACAAAAGAATAAAGAGAGAGCTCTCATTTTGCAAATAAAACACATCTATCAAAAGTATTGCAGGTTTGATTTGAACGATTTGTTACTCATCCCTCTCCCTAACTCCTTTGCAGACTTTTAAGCCAAATTACAACAGTTGATCTCAAAATAGAAGGAAAAACTAACAGTTGGGAGGAGCTATGATGCAAAGCAAAAAACTTATAATTCCAGACCAGCTTCACCAAAACATCATCTTTAAACTGAAACGTTCAAATCACCTAGAAAAAAAAACACACCTAAGTTTATCACATAATTAAAGAAAAATATTGCAAACTACAAAAGCACTAAATTACTAACTACAAAAATTCCCCGGCATGTGAGAAACAAAGAAGAGTTTCTCAATTTTAACTTTTAGAAAGATAATAGTTAGAAATTAGCGAATTCAAGAAAAATCAACAACATTATGTAAGAAACACTCCAGTTTAGTGATATGAAGATACTAAGATAAGATGCATAGTTGGCAAGAGAAAGTAACAATTCCTTTTTGACATAAAAAACTCTACCAAGGAACAAAATTAGTATTAACTGCCGTGTAGATGACACAAAAAAGGAGTAAAATGCTTCAGCAATTAAAAAAATCAATAGAGATGGTAGCTAGCCTGCGCATCATCATAAAAAAACTAAGCCAATATCACTGATTTAGTTATGTAACAAATTCAAGGAATCTCGGTACGTCTAAGAGCTAGTCGATTGCCTTTAAGATAGCTCTATAGTACTAAATTAAAAAGTGTCCTACACATTTGATGAGAGCCGCCCCGTGACATTTAAATATGTCTCTATGAAATAGCAGAGTTATCCAAGCTGGGAGGAGTAGATAGCTCAAATCATAAACTGATATTTTGATGTTTCTATAACTCTAAATTTAAATAAATTAAAAATTACTGACTGAATTTTTTATAGTTGACGTAAATGATTGTATTGACTATAAATAGTCAAACAAAATAAAAACAAGTATAAAAGTCAAAAAACATATTTAAATAATAGTTTTTAGCTTAATGTTTAATTAAAGTTTTTGTTTGGATTGATACAAACTTGAATATTGATAAATAATTCATGATTATTTATTCTTCTAATTTTATGATAAATTTTTATTGCTTGCATTCTTAAATTACTCAAAAATATTTTCATTCAATAATTAACACCAAGACAAAAGTACAACAGGATAACGCTAAATTATCAGCTATTTGGGATTGCTTCCCATTTTTTTTATATCTAGTAAGAATCAGACTATTTAGCATACTTATAAAAATCATACACGGAATCAACCCTTACTCTCTTTAGTCTAACTCAAAAATACATGAGTACTTTCTTAACTTTGGATTGTTTTAGGCAACCTTCTCTTTTTTCGATGCGAATAAGGATATTTCTCAGTTTATTTATCATTGGCCATGTAGCAGATGTTTGAAATAACGACCAATACTATTATTATAACTTTCGCAATGGCCCAAAACCTTAATTTTTCGTTAAGTCTCTCCGTTAAGCGCCATGTTCTTATTTTTACCTGTTTGAAGCCACGAATAGATGAGATTGTATAGTTTAATAATTTTTGGTTCTTATAAAAGAACAACAAAATAAAAGGTATAAATGTATAATTTGAACACTGTTCACGAACAACAATATTAAAACTGCTAAATAAGCTTACCAATTAAAAGGTGATAAGGACAAGCCTTGGCAAAGAATTTACTATTATTTATTTAAAAATCAAATTTATGATAAATTGACTCTTATAAACATTACAGACCCTTTTTAAAAGGAATTGATTGACAACTGAAGTGCAAACCAAAATGCTTACGCCTTCCTTTTACAAGTATTTAAGAGTGCTCTATCGACAATTTTATGCAATGCGATTTCTAAATAAACATTTTTTGAAAGTAAAATAAATGCATTAGGATAAACCTCAACGACCTTAAAAAAATGGTCTCTTATCCTAGGAGTTTCTTGAATCTCAGTGATAAAATTAAGTTTATAATATAAGATTGTTGAGTTTGATGTGGTCAGCAATTTTGGAGAGACCAAAACCAAGAAGTGCCGAAACAAGGTAAAAATGGTGCGTTGAGGCACCAGGAATACTTTTTGTATGATTATCACTTCATGGACCAGTTCTATAATTAATGTTATCTAACTATGAATGCTTATGGCTTTATAATTATAAGATAAATAGCGAAAGCTCTGGCAAAATAAAAAGAAGGATAAACAAAGTGTGACTATTTTTTTTAGTTTATTTGTTTGGAAAAACTTAAGTTGATTATAATTTTATTATTAAAATGGCAGCAAATACTTCCTATACTCTCCAAAAGAAGAAATATACCCAAATTTCCGTTAAACTAGCTTATTTTACATACAGAAGCGATAAATTCTAGTAAAGCTCGTACTTGAAGAAGAAAAAACTCTTTCTGAGGCTGGAAGGAAATTACATATTAACCCTTCTACTGTTCGATTAATCATCAAGAAGTACAAATAAACAGGCACTTTTTTCATGAAAAAACTCAGAAATACACCGAAAGAACCTAAAACTATATCCAAATAACACATGATCAAGAATAAAGAGGTGGTTAATTAAGGATAAATCAAACAAGATAAACAGAAAAATTCAGTTAAGGAAACCACCGAGCCCAAGTGCAGACCTACCATTAAAATCTAAGAGCCTAAACCTAATCCTCTCGAGTGGTACTACCCGTTTCTGCAGTTTGGTTTTCGATATTGATCATTCGTATTAACTTCATCATTCAAGAACACTGAAATATTAAAACAGCTCATCTTTCCAATTGAATTATACGAAAGAACTGAGTACAGATGATTATTTCTTTGTTTAATGTGTTTTATTCGTGTTTCATTTAATAGAACTTCTTAATCCCTTTTGTGGTCGTGACTATTGAATATAAAGCATATTGTTTCAGTCAATAAAGAAAAGCAATATAACCTCTTCTTAACAGCAGTACTGACCCTCTTAAGCCTTTACAAGATGATTGGATCAATAAAGGTGATGTTTTTTCTCTAAATAGCATCAAACAAAATATTTATCTCTCAACTCAAACTAAAAGGAAAGTCTTTGAAATGTATAGACAAATCATAAAACTGTCCAGTTTCTTATTGAACATAGTGATCACTTTTCAAAAAGAGTTTCAATAGTGCATAAATATTTAGAGCCTTGATTAAAGCTTTTTTTTTTGTTCTAAAAACTTAAAAACTATACTATCTATCATTTTGAAGGAGCTTTTACGTTGCTAAGTCTTGCTAATGAAAGATTGACACTTGATTTAAAGTTTTGTTATTTTATTCGTATTAAACTTGCTTTTTATGTTCGAGAACTCTTAATATCAAAGTGATAGTTTATTTTGGTTCTTATTCTTATTTATCAAACAAAAAGTTCATATTTTTCAGATGGTAGTTTAGCTCATTAATGGCAAAGATCATACGACACCTCTACTATGAGAGACCCCACCTTTATTACGAAGAAAGAGCAAATAAAAAATGCGAGGATTATTAAAATCATTAAGGAAGCAAAGTTTAAGGACATGCCTGAAACTACATTTATAAATCTTAGTAACACAATTATCGTTGATTATTAATAATAAATCTTCGTACTGTTTAATCAAAGTTTTAAAATAAAATGTAAAGTTAACTTAAAAAATAGGCTTTACTGAAATGAGGTAAGAATATTCTGTTTTCTCTGTATTAAGAGCTTTTTTGATCTAGGCTCTAAAAGAAAAAAATCGATATTTCTTAATTTCAAATATTCAAAATCAAGCCTGTTAATTCTCAAATTAAGCAAAATCTTTTTTGCAGGATTTAAAGCTATCTCGCTATTCTCATGCACTTTGGCTTTGTATTTGTCAGCTTTGAAGCAGTCGAATGGTACCTTCCTTTTTAAATATACACACTGCAGACTTTTTCGACAAGTTGAGAGGCATTAACGACAGGCTTTTGCCAAAGAAAATTCTTCTTTTTGATATCCTGCTTGCTTTTTTTGATGCTTATCATAATAATTATACCGTTTTTTGACCAAAAGAGAGAAAACAAAATAGTTTTTAAAGTAAAATTTCTTAAATAAAGTTCAAAAAGAATGTATTCAAACTCACGTATCATATAACTTGACTAAAGCAGAATGATTAAAATCATGAGTTAGTGTTGTGACTCATTCTTCGCATTTTTTTGACAAAAATTTAGTTTAAACTATGACTCCAAGTATTTTAATTAATGTTAGGGTTAGAGTGATAATCTATTTCATTAGCTAGCTCGGAATATTGATCAGAAGAACCCTCGTGAAATGATTCAACACTTTTAAACATTAAATCATTAAGTTTTAAAGAAGGCATCATTTGTAATTAATTGATTTACTGAGCAGGCTAATGGTTACTGACAACGAGTTGTCTATGTTAATTTATGTTCTTAAATGTGTCATCTGCGCTTTATTTTCTTCTCAAATTTAATTAAAAAGATTTGCTTCTTGGCAAACAGTTGGCCTAATCGATTTACTTTTGTTAAATTACTGAAATTCTAGCATTATTAACAAAGCAAATGTCATTATCTTTAGGTGGAACCACTTAGATCCGACTTCTCAGCTGGTTGGCATTACTACATTGAGTAGAACGTTCAGTCATCGCCTCTTTATAGTTGTTTTATAACTTATGTTCGACTCTTATCTAATGTGGTGGTTATCTATAATAAACATGGTTCACTAAACTGTAATCATTTCTCTAATTTCGATTCATTATGGGGTCTATAATAGTTTAATAGCGATTATAAACTCTTGGCAAACTATAGCTAACAATGGGAAATACCGATAGATCTTCTCTACAAGGTGCGCTAAAACCTTTATCAATTATTTTATGTATACTTTCATGTTTCTTTTCCTTCGGCTTTAAACTTTGCTTTGATTACTTATCCTTTCTACTGCTAACTAGCTTGTTTAGCATGTTTACTTGTATATTGCCTTTTGAAGACTATCTTTATAACCTTACCAAAAACTTCTCTCCTTTTTGTTCATTGATACCTCCAGCCGAAGATAAACTACATTTACAGAATTGATAGTTCTGTTCTTGTTTTTTCTTGAAAAAATGAGTATTCATTACAGGTATTCAAAACAATTATTATAAAATACTATTTGTTGCGATATTTAGTATCAAAATAGACATTTATGTTGCGTGTAATGTAGATAATTATAAAAAATTGGTGCTGAAGGCCTGAATGCTGAAAGGTTAAGTAACATCCAGGTAATCATTCAGCAGGAAATAGCGTTCTCTTTTTATATTTAAAGGTGAAAGAGTAAACTCCTCGGAGACGAGATTTTTTTGGGGTTGATTGACTGGCAGAGCCAGAATGTGCGCTATATCCATTAATAAACTCTCATATTTCTTTAAATAGACCAAAAATAAAAATGATTTTGATTATGGGTTTCATCCAAGATATACCAATCTTTCAAACAAACTAGCTTTTAATCTATGATTGATGTTTAAATGCCACGATTTTTTTAGTTGGGTAATTCAAATTTTCTTAACCTCACTAAATACGATATTTTGATATAAATAAATGAGTGTAAAAGTAGGAGTACGTGTCCGTCCTTTTAATCAAAGAGAAACCGATCTCAATTGCAAACTATGTGTTGACATGATAGGAAATATGACAAGGCTCTTTGATGCTGAGGATCCCGAAGAAGGAAAACATAGAGATTATACATTCGACTATTCATTTTGGTCCCACGACTAGTTTGAAGTTGATTAATCTGGGTATTTTGTGTAAATTTGCAATTAGTTAGACCAACCTCCAATAAATATGCTGATCAAAGACACGTCTTTGATCAAGTTGGTATCTAAATATTGAAGAATGCTTGGTAAGGCTATCACTGTTGCTTGTTTGCCTATGGGCAGACTGGTGCAGGCAAATCATACTCAATGGTAGGTTATGGAGCAAATAAAGTAAATTTTAATATATTTAGGGTATTGTTCCTATTTCTTGTGAATAAATTTTCAATAGGATTGCTGCTAATGAGGATAAAAACAAAGAGTACTAAGTCATGGTTTCAATGATGGAGATTTACAATGAAAAAGTGCAAGATCTACTCATTCCCATTGCGAAAAGACCAGCTTAAGGACATAAAATCAGATAGCATAAAACTTTAGGTATTTACGTTGAAGGCATGAGCAAGCACTTTGTGGACACTTATGAAAGCATTTAAAAAAAAATGGAGGAAGGCGGTAGAAACAGATCAGTAGCAGCAACTGCAATGAATGCGTCTTCTTCAAGAGCACACACTATCATTTCAATTGAATTTAAACAGACTGTTCTGTAAAATGGTAAAAAAAGAGAGAAACTTTCAGTTATCCATTTGGTAGATTTGGCTGGATCTTAAAAAGTAGGAAAAACTGGTGCTACTGGTGATAGATTAAAGGAAGCTGCAGGCATAAATAAGAGTTTGTCTGTTTTAGGTTTGGTCATATCAGCTTTGGCTGATAAAGCTATGGGAAAAGGCAAAAATGTTATCGTACCATATAGAGATTCTTGTTTAACTCGTATATTGCAAAATGCTTTGGGTGGTAACTCTAAAACATTAATGATTTGTGCCATTTCACCAGCTACTGATAATTATGACTAAACTCTTTCAACTTTGAGATATGCTGACCAAGCTAAGAAAATTCAGAATAAGGCTGTTGTAAACTAAAGTGAAACTGATAAACTTATCAGAACTCTGACCTAAGAAAGATAAGAGTTGAGACTAAAGGTTTTGAAAATGTAAGAAATGCTAGGTAAATTTACGATGGGAAACATAAGTCCTTAGATGCTATAGCAGCTGAAAGAGGCTAAATAGCAGCAGAGATATGTAAACTAAACAATTGCAGATAGATAAGCTACCAAAGAAGACAAGAAAAAACATTAATAAATCCAATAGAGTAATTATGCAGCAAAAATTGACTTCAGTCAACCACATATATCAAATCTAAATGAAGATCCTCAATTGAGTAGAAAAATCAACTATCCTTTGATTTAGGAAGTGAACAAAATTGGACGAAGAAATGTATAGCCCCCAAATCATATTGAAATTGGAGGTATGGGAATACGTCAGCTACATGCTATCATACACAAAATTTCGGCTTAAGGAGAGTAAAAACCAGTTTACTGTATTTCTCCCGAAGGCCAATTTGGAGAAGAAAGTAACTGCTACTTGAATGGTGATCAAATTAACAAACAAGAAAATCTCTATCATTTGGATAGAGTAAGTTTTGGAACAAATAACATGTTTTTGATTTTATTGCCAGGTTATCCTGTTAGATAATAAGTTTAAGAAAAGAAAATAGATTGGGAATATGCTCAAAATGAATTGTATCTTAAGAAAAATTAACTTTAAAAACTGGCTATGGAAGAAAGATAAAAGAAGATGAGATAGTAAGCAGAGGCTATGTTGCTATAAAAAGAAAAACTACTTAGAGAACTCGAGAATTCTTTGAAATAAAGTGAATAACAAAAGAAGAAGACTGCTGAACTATTCGAAAAATAAAAGATAGAAATAGAGAGAAGAATAAGAGAAGAAAAAGAAAGATAAGCAAAGAAGCTGAAGGAATAAATAGAAAAAAAGAAATAAAGACTAAGAGAAGGCATAAAAACAGATACTCAAAACAAATAAAAGTATTATTTCGAACGAAAACTGCTTAAAACCTTGCCAAAGTGTATTGAACTTAATTTAATTGCCAAGGAATTTAAGAAAAATGTTACGATGTCAGTTAAAATGATGCTTTCAGATGCCGATTAAGAGTAAGAGTAAAACATTGAACTTAAAAAAAGGTCAATCATGATAAAAGTTGTGAATAAGGATTCAGGATACTGTTATTGGTGGGATCCCGATACTCTTTCTAATCGTTACTACATCATTAAAGATATGAGCGAACAATACTTTTAAACAGGAGTTATCCCAACCTTGACATAAAAAGAAGATCCTTTTTGGGATCCACCAACACCAGCACTCATTGGAAGATGTTTCTTGACAACAAAAGCTTTAACTTATATGTTTGATAATCCCGCTACTCTACCTATGATTGGTGAAGACTAACAATGTGGAGAACTTATAGTTAATCTGGTTCCAACTGACTAAACAGGTACAAGAAATCTTTGTGAAGAAATGGATGAGTAAGAAGTTTAATTTGAACCTTAATAACTTTTGGATAAACCTTTCCACTTTTTGATAGTTATTTAAAGAGGAGTGATTCCACTCCATTACAAAGACATCTACGTAGAGTATAACTTCAAAATAAACTAGTTTAATAAAGAAACATTCAAAACAAAAATAGTATACTTTTAGTAATTTAGATTGAAGAAAGCACAACTGTTCCATTATTTGATTATAAAAAAATACATAGTTTCGCCAAAATTACAGAACCTTTGCTCAAGTATCTCTCACAAGCCAAAGTAATGGAAATTTAAAATAGTTGATTTTCAAAGTTTACGGAATATAACTCGTAGAAATCGATAAGAAAAAAGAAACTCCAAAGCCAAAGGAATTATAGCCTGCCAAAAAATAAGTATAGGCAAAAATTAAAACTCCTAAAACTGACACAGTCAAGGCTGAAAAGAAAGTTAGAAATAATATCGAAGCAAATGCGGGGAGCCAGGCGCCAAAAGCTACTCCTGTAGCAACTATGGGTGTTTAGAAACCAAAATAGGCCAAGGACAACTCAACGAAGTACGCAGGTTCGAAAGTAAATAACAAAATAAACTAACGAGATTTGAAAAAGGATAAAGACTGTGAAATTTATTGATGTATTGTTAGCTTAATACTCAAATTTATTGATACAAATATATTAAAAGCCATGTATATCACTAGTAACTCATGCCATCTAACAGTGCTTGTTTCAATTTTTATTTATCTAAACGGAAATTGAGAAAAGGATTCGCAGTAATTTATTTTTATAAAATATTTGCTCTATACTTTTTAAGAAAGTTTTCAAAAGATAGTTTATGCTATTATTTTTTATTTTCTTCTTATTATAGTTTTTAGAAATATTTCCACACTAATCTCGACCTCTCAGCAAATTTCATTATGTTTGTTCTTATATCTTAGATTCTCATCCAAAAAATGTCATCAATCTCTTTTTAATCCTTCTTTAATCTAACATCCTCAGATATACCTCGCGCTACAAAGAAGTAAGCTGGACTACCGTGTGATTCAAACTCTATTTTGATATTAGGATCAATATTGTTATGAATATGAACTCCAGTTTACTCTTGAACTTCTCTAGCTGCACATTCCTAGGGTAATTAATGCTGATTCCACTTTCCTTTGGGGAATCCGAATTTGTTCTTGACTCTAATTATAAGTATTTTTGTATTTTATTTATTGAAAATGATAGCTCCACATACAGGTTTGTTCAGAATGAATTTTTGTGTTATTTTACGAGAATCAATACGCACTGAAGTCGGAGCATACTGTGAAAGTTTAGATAAAAATTCATTCCTTTACCCTTCCCAATCTGATATTTGTGGAGTACATAGGACATAATCGAGATAGTAGTAAAAGGCTTTTTCAATCTGGTAAGCCAAGCGATTGTAATCTTCAAGCTCTTAAGAAGGCAAGTTGATGATGAACTTACAAAGTATCGTTTCATAAAGATTTTGTTCCTGTTTGTTATGTTTAGATGACATCTAGTCCAATCAATAACCAATTTAAATAGAGATTCATTCATTTATTTATTTTGAATAAAATACCAATGTCACAATTCATGAAGCTCAAATAAAAAGAGGTTTCTATCTTTGGAAAATGGGAGATATTATAACCAGTTTTAAGAGTAGGAAAACAACGTGTTGAAGAACAAAATAAATCCTAAAAGGTAAGGAGAGCAGAATAAGTAATCAATGATGCCTAACTCCTGTACTCGAATATTAATTCATTTTTAAATGAAAAGAGATAGCTTGTTTAAAAAATAGAAGAGCATAAAAACAAAGCAAATTTACTACTAGACGACATATACGAACTCAATAATAGTAAAAATAAAAATCTTGCTGATCAAGATAATATCGTAAAAAGAATCAGATAAATCCTTCAATAACTGTATAGGGTGATCAGATAAGGCCAAGCCCTAGAAGATTACATAACTAACTATTTTCAAAACTCTAATCTGGCAAACTACGATCCTCGTATCCACCAGCTTAAAAATACAAAGACATACATATAAGTGGAAAATGAACTATTAGCCCGCATCCAACAAATCGAGAGAGGATGTTCTTCTCTATTTAGAAGTTTACATTACATAGATAAACTCGATGCTGTATTTAGCAAAGAATAGAGTTTTAACTATTGCTTACTCAACCTTCAAGAACTCATTTCGCATGATAGTTTGGTAAAGATACATGGGTTGATGATAAGACAGCTCAACTAGGTTGAGTAAGGTAAAAAATAGCTTTTTGCTACTAATCGTTCAGTGGAAGCAGAGTACATGAAGTACTAACTCGTGTATGATTGTCTTGAACTTATGAAGATAGAAAGATAAGAGATGATAAATGAAATGAGGTTATTCTAACGAGATTTCGAACATGTCACTCGTTATGTACCTATCTAAGGCCGAGATTTGCTAGATCACAATGATTTAATGCTTGAAGAGACTATCTATAGGCAAACAATGCAAAAAATTATAGAAAGCTAGGTTTTAGCTGAGACAAATCTAAAAGTCTACAGAGCCAACATTCAAAATTTCACTAGAGTCTCAGCATAAACATCTCTCTACTGTTACTCTTATCGTCTTTCTCAATTTACCTAAATCTTAAATCAATTTGAACGATACTTTGCAAACTGGAAAGTCCACCTCACAACTTTGAGATATCTGTATGATAGAAGAAATGCATTATTGATATATAGAGATCAACAATCTCTCAAGAAAATATTTACATAATCGGATCGGCAATATCTTCTCCAGCTGTATGAGTAAGTGAGAGATAGAAAGACAGGTCAGAACAAAAATCTTTAATTTTATCAACAAAATGTGCTTACTGACATCTAGAGGGAACTCAAACAAAATAACATTGCTTACACTGTGAGACAGATTCAGCCGGAACAAGTTAAAGCGATGCTCCAAAAACAAAATTAATTTTTCTAAAATCTAAGTAAGATCCAACCCACGAGTAAAGTTTATTACATCAAATAAAATAACAATAATATCAATGTCCTCATTTTTGAACTGCAACAACTTATGGCCCAAGGATTGATAAATGATGCTGCCTTTGAAACTGCAATATAAGGCTATGCATCCGCACTTGCTTACTGCCAGATAATTGCATCATCTGTTACATATGAAGAGCAGCTTAGATCGTTCTAGTATATCCTAGGTTAGGGTAAAAGGTATCAAGATATGCCCTATGGCATGACTTAATTAGCACTTTCCTATATTCACGACCTCAACATTATCATCAGAAGTCAAGTATAAAAATAAAGTCTACATATAGTTTATCTGGAGCAATTTGGACTGGCAATTTAAACATAAATCAAATTAAAAAAGAAACCCAACATTTAGTAAGCAGTAGAGAAGAATATCCGCCTTTTTAAATAACTTTGGCTCAGTCTTTACGCTCGCTACTATAGATTCATGACACTAATTGGAGAATAATTGATTCTGGATGAGCTTAAGTAAATAGGTTTACTGATAACTCAAAGAATCAAAATGGTATTTGAAACTGTAAAAGAAGTTGTTGAGATAAATGCCAACATAACACAGATTGAAAAATCCCAGTTCTTTACTTACAGAGTTTTACTATCTTTGTTTGAGATGGTAAACTAGAAAAAAACACCTGAATAACTTTAGAAATTCAAAATATCTAATCTTCACGCTATTTTGTAGACTCTATTTGAGTATATAGACTAAAAGTATTTAGGAAAGTCTTCTAATCTTCAATCTAACGATATCATAAAGATCACAATAGCCGAATACATTCTTTAAAAAATCTACAAACACAATGACTACCATCGTATTCTCAGAACTTTGAGACTACAAATGTATTTACACAATATGTCGGTGCTTTACCCTGAATATAGTTAACATGAACTTGTGGCCTTAAACTGGTTGCATCCTCTCCTCAAATTTCAAACAAGAATGAAGCATGTCGGTTATAATAGTTACGATATGAAGACTAAATTAATTGTAGAGAAATTAAATTTATTGCTGCCTTAAATTAAAAAGTTTCCTTTGGCTTTAAGTACAAAACAAGATATTTCTAAGTTTTTAGAAGCTTTCTAAGTCTCATACTATATTAATTAGCTCGAAAAAATTTATGAAAATGGGAACTTCGGTATAAGTTAAGCAGCGGCAGCATTAGTGGGACTACGCGCCATCTATTAATCTTTTATGTTCGTTGAGTCTCACTTTTAATCCTACTAAAACGCAGTGGTAAACTAAAAACGAAAAATGTCAATCTTCTTTTAACAGCTAAGACAAAACATAGTCAAATAGATTTCGAAGATAAAGGAAAGAGATGTTCTACATCGCCATTTTATTGATGCTAAAACTTCAGTGACTCTGAGAGTGGGACTTGCCAGACTGTTTGGATTATCTTATCATTGATTAACCATATAGTAGTAAATTTAATATACAAATAATATTAAAATGTCGTTCCAACGTCGTAAGACTTCGGAGAGAGGGACTAGTTTCATGGATACAATGCGTAGAGGTTTTAATCGTTTCGAGGAATTGAATTTTGCCTCTGTTAGTTGCAGAAAAAAGAAATTAAGAATAAAAACATCACCTTAAGGAGATGAGCATGAAGAATTAGTAAGGATGTTAACTTCCAAAAGATAAAGATGCAAATAAATTACAATAGAAATGAAAAAGCAAAGGTAGATCTAAGTAATCGATTTCATGAGGAAAACAGTGAAGTATCAAGAACTTCTTGACATCAATGATCATAAAAAGAAAAGGATCTCATTATTCAACGCCAAAAATCCCAAGATAGGGGAAGTTGTAAAAATATCTCATCAGTAAAATCAACAACGCAAAATATAGTACTCACTCTTTACCAATTATCTAACTGTTTCCACAGCTAAACCTGAAACTAGAGAAGGTCATACAACTATTATCTATCAGAATAATGCGATTGTTATAGGTGGACATTGCAGTAATCCTTTTAACCAAGGTCATGTGTTTTCTTTAACTAACAACACTTGGAAAAGACAGTTTACAATACCTTCAGCTCGGAGTTATCATTCCACTGTAATCTACAAATAAAAATATGCTGTAATTTTTGGAGGAATGGGGCCTTTTGACATCAGTAGAAAGTGTAGGCCATGCTTCAATACAGTAAATGTAATTGATTTGCATTCTCTAAATGGAAAAACATTGAAAATGGGAAGTGAATAGTAAGTTGAAGGTAGAAAATTGCATGCATGTATTTTAATGGGAAAATATATGATTGTATTTGGTGGTATCAATAGCAAGAGATCTTATCTTAAAGATATAGTGTATTTGGATCTTAAAGAACTAAGGTGGTATCGAAAGTAATATAGAATAGAAGGCAAAGATCTAAATGATGATATGTAATAAGGTATTGCAAAACATAAGGCGGTTGCACATTTCAAGGAGAATAGATCAACATTTCCTTTGTATTCTTCTGAATATAGCGACAATGAAGGTTTATATTTTTTTGGAGGGTATTTTGGAAATAGAAACGATAATGTTTTACTTTTTCTAGGGCTTAATAACTATAACCCAACTTTGAAAAAAATTATCTACTCTGGTACTTCGCCATCTTCTTCAAACATCTTGGCTTAAAAGGTAACAGAAAACCTTGTTTTTCTGATTTCAGGAGAAGTGAATGACAGGATGACCAATCTTTATAAATTAAAGTAAAAATAATTTGTAAGTTTGTATACTTATGAGAATACTCCATACCTAGGAGGAGTGGGAAGTACAATGAATCGTTGTGATGGTGGCTTACTAGTCCTTTTCGGCATGGCTGAAACAGGATACTCTTCAGAAATTGCATGTTTAAGTCTAAAATAAAATCTGAAATGGGCTTAAACACCTAATGTTAAGGTATAAAGACGATAGTCGATGTAATAATGGCGACTTTTTCGCACAGTTAAGAGCACATAAAATCTTGAAGATGAAGAATAAACAGATTGATATTTCTGCCTCATTTATAAAATTATCTTAAAATAAGAAAGACAGTTAAACAATCAAAGTAGACTTAAATCATATTCCAAACAATCTGCAAGACTCAGGCTATGTTCACTCTTTACGAAAGTTAGTCTGCAAAGTCTTTCTACAAGTTCAGCTATTTCTTTGGGTAATTTTTTTGATTTTTCTGCTTTTTTTACTAAAGTTTTCAGATTTGTAACGACTTCTGTGTTAATTGCATTGGTGGCTTGAGGATCTAAAGTAAAGCTGTTAAATCCATATAAACCATATCCTTAGTTATCGGGTTCGAACATACGACTAATTCTTGAATATTTCTAAGTCAAAAATAAAGTACCGAAGCGATAAGTCTGATCAACTCTAAAAGATAAAGTTTAGGAACTTGATCATTGTTCAAAAAAATCACAATTTCTCTCAGCAAAGTTGCTACAACTTCCTGGCTGAGTTGTCTCCTCTTAAGTAAAATTTACTACAAACATAACGTTATGATTTTGAAAATTTATCCAGAAAGAGCGATTTCAGTTGAATTAATGTCTCTCAGAATCTTAAACATTGCAGTTGATGCTTTAAGATCGTCCATGTTATAGACTGATAATGGACCGTTTAGCAAACTTTATGCAGTAAAAGTTAATCTTAATCTACATTATAGTAAATTTTGGTTTCTATTTTTTAACCATTATTGACGATACGACTCGTTTGCAGCATCTATGTGTTAAATAAGTGTGGAGGTGAGATTAATATTAATTAGATGGGCATAGTTTAAAATTCCTTACAAGACATCTTTTAGGTATTTGGAATTTCTTCTTTCAACCAGAATTTTAAAATAGATGTAATAGATTT
>Ga0194117_10001487_pt1 | contig 27111 bp, 26 predicted proteins | sample TA2MahsurfametaG_FD_160579 | JGI IMG/M metagenome (GOLD analysis project Ga0194117, IMG submission 160579) | Freshwater microbial communities from Lake Tanganyika, Tanzania - TA2015009 Mahale N1 surface | ecosystem: Environmental > Aquatic > Freshwater > Lake | place: Tanzania: Lake Tanganyika...
TATATAGCCTTGGTCTTCAGGCAATTCTGTTTTTGAGGCTGCTTCTTTAGCCAAGAAATCGCATCGTTCGTTTTCAGGATGCAGGTTATGGCCTTTGATCCATGTCCAATGCATGCGATGATGTTCTGCCAAGGCGATCAAAGCCTTCCAGAGGTCAGGGTTTTTTATATTTTTCCAATCCCTCTTGATCCATTTTGCTGTCCATTGGTCATTAAATGCATCAACAAGGTATTTAGAATCCGATATGACCTCAATATCATGCGAAGTCCCTTTAATTTCCTGCAGGGCGGCGATGGCCGCCATGAGTTCCATTCTGTTGTTGGTGGTAAGCCGGAATCCACCACTAATTTCTTTGCGATGAGTTCCGCTGAGGAGTATGGCCCCATAACCTCCAGGACCCGGGTTGCCCAGAGCCGATCCATCGGTATAAATAATAATGTTAGCCATGGACTCGATTAGTTTTGACCACAGTGGTTGATTTCCGCGACTACAAAGAAAGAACCGGTGGCGATCACCAAATCTAATTTGCCAGCAGCCGAGACTGCTGCCCTCCAGGCACGGTCCACCGAAGGCCATACGGAGCAGGTCAAGTGATAGGACTTTGCTTTTTCGGCAAGAACCTCTGCAGACAGGGCACGGGGAATGTTTGGGGAACAGAAATAATAATGAGCTGCCTTGGGCAACAAAGCCAAAACCGCATCATGATCTTTATCGCTGACCATACCCAATACCCAATGCGCTTGGGGCTGATCACCCTCTTCTGCTTGGCTCAAGCGAATCAAGGTGGATTGGACTTGGTCCAGGATGGCTCGTATACCTTCTTGATTGTGAGCTACATCCGTTATACGCATGGGGTGATGTCCCCAAATTTGCCAGCGTCCTTGCAAACCGGTAAGGCCCGATACCTTGCTTAGTCCCTGCAAAATCTTTTCATCCTCCAAATCTTCTCCCATTTGTCGCAAAACGTCCACGGCCATTAAGGCCTGTCCTAAATTTTCAGCCTGATAATCCCCCAACAAATCACAGTGCAGAAGATGACTCCATGGCTTTCCGTTTCGTTCCACGCGCCATGCATGGGAATCTTCGAGGAGGACCTTCTTTAATCGATAACATTGATCTGCATTGTAGAGCAGGCATCTTAATTCATGGGCCTTGTTCTCAAAAATACTCTGGACTTCTTCAACTTGCGTTCTCCCAAGAATTAGGGGAACCCCACGCTTCATAATGCCTGCCTTCTCAGCAGCAATCAGGGGCAAGGTATTTCCAAGCAAATTCATATGGTCCCAGTCGATGTGGGTGATTAAAGTCAATAGAGGCTGTACGATATTGGTAGAATCCAGCCTTCCGCCCAGACCGGTTTCAATGACGACAAAATCAAGCTCAGACTCAGCGAAATGGGCAAAGGCCATGGCCGTGGTAAACTCAAAAAAGGATGGCTGAGGGTAATCCGAACATTGTTGCAAGCGGGAGACCCAATGCACAACACGTTCTTCCTCAATAGGTTGACCGTTTACCCGGATTCTCTCCCTAAAGTCTCGCAGATGGGGCGAGGTGAACAATCCCGTGCGGTATCCATGAGCCTGCAAGATTGCGGCCAGCATATGGGAAACAGAGCCCTTGCCGTTCGTTCCTGCAACATGGATCACCTTGCCCATACGGCGTTCGGGGTGATGGATGAAACGGCACAGCGTTTGTATGCCATCCAACCCTTGGCGATAAGCTGCTGGTCCAACCCGATGAAACATGGGCAATTGCTCCAGTAGCCACTTTATTGTTTCTGAATAAGTCTTGGGGGAGTCCAATATCATTTTTGATTTGTAGAGTAAAGGTCCCTATTCTTGAAAAAAGACCTTTCTTATTTTTTGTTACGAATTTTTAATTCATATTTTAAAATTCCACGTTGAACTTCTTTGCCGTTGTCATTACGCTTAAATCGAGCTTTTTGAGTAGCCTCTACCAAAGCTCTGCGTTGTTGAGCCGTCAGGGGTTTGGTGCTTTTGGGTGTTCCGATAACACGCACTCGTCCTTCACGATCCACTTCAATGGGAATATCCACTTGAGCATCAAGAATTCTAAATTCCTCCGGATCCGGATCCTGCGCAAAACCTCTGTTTTCCAGGCCATCACCACTGGCCGAAAAGCCACCGCTCCCGTTGCTTTGACCTTTGGATTCCGGGGATCCATCTTCCACTCCTTGAGAAGGGCTTTGCTTGCTGCTTTGGTTTGAGGGATTTTTGCGGTTGAGCAAATTCTTCAAACGAGGATTCATGGGCTTGGTTTCTGCCGAAGGACTGGTTTTGGTGTTCACCACAGGGGCATCTTCCAATTCTTGCGTTGCAACAGGGGGGGATTTGGGGTTAGTAGGATCAGGTTTGGGCTCTGGAAGAGCGGTTTCAGCGCTTTGCTCCGATGAAGAGTTTACGGAGGGATCCGCTTCCGCTAAACCATCCGGGACGCCCAAGGCCAAAGCCATGCCCCCGGCTTTGTTCTCGGCAGGATCATTTTGGGGTATTCCCAAGGTCAAAAATCCAAGGATCAGCACCAAAATCAGGTGAAGAAGCAGACTAAAAGCCCATGCCTTGGCCTGTGAACGGTCAGTTCCTTTCACCTTGGATCGGTTGCCAAAACCATTTTGAGGCGAGCCTCCTGGGCCCATTGCATCACATCGACCACCTCTTGAACAGGAACCAACCGATGACTCTGTAACATCAAAGTTTGGCTGGTATCCGCTGCAGCAAGGGAAAGTAGTCTTCCTTTCAGGGATTCTTTGTTGACCTTTTGGTCGTCGAGGTAGTACTGCGATAGGCTATCAATGCTGATCCGAATGGCTTGCTTCTGGACGGTTTGTCCTTTGCCTTTGGGCAACAGCAATTTGAGGGCTTGAGGCGCCACCAAGGTCGAGGTAAGCAAGAAAAAAATAAGCAGGAGAAAAACGATATCCGTCATGGAAGCCATGCTGAAATCGGCTTTGACTTTGGATGCTTTACGAAAATTCATGCGATAGGGTATTTCTCGGTAAGTTCGAGGGTATCACCAACCATAAATTCCAATTCCGTGAGTTGTCTTTCTACCTTGACAGTGAAGTAGTTATAGGCCAAATAAGCAAGGATTCCGACCATCAAACCTGCAGCCGTCGTGACCATGGCTTCGTAAATACCGCCGGATAATTTGGAGGGATCAATGGATGCCCCTGATATGGACATCTGATAAAAGGCGCGTATCATTCCCGTTACGGTACCTAAGAATCCAACCATAGGGGCAGCACCGGATACGGTGGCCATCATCGCAAGGTTCTTTTCGTAGTGCACTGATTCTTTTTTGCCGTAATAGTCCATGTGTTCCCGCATCGATTCCATGGAAAGAGTCGGCCTTTTCTCGAACAATTGTAGGTACAATCGAGCCAGGGGTAGATCAGATCTTTTGCAGGTTTCGATGGCTTGAGCGGCCTGACCGGCTTTGATATAGACTTGGATATCCCGGTGCAAAGCATCCAAACCTTGGCGATAACGTTTGAGGGTGAAATAGCGCTCCACCATTAGGTATACCGTTAAGATGGAAAAGGCCAAGAGCGGGATCATGAATGGACCCCCTTTGAGGGCCAGGTCCAGCACGTTGAGGGATGCGGGAGGGGTAGTGGTCTCCATTTGAAGCCTTAGTGGCAGGGTTAACATAAAAGCGTAGTTCATGGACGAGGAGGCGGGTTTGGATGGGGAAAGAAAAATCGGGGGAACACCACCGTATTTCAACGCCAAATTAGTTCAAAAATGTTCGAGTCGTGGATTAAGGGTTCGATTGAACCTCATAATCGATTTTCTTATCAAGAATTAGATATTTTGAGTCCCAAAACAGCCCTAAATGCCGTTGAAATGCCGTATTTTGTAGCGATAAAGTCAAAGCCCATCCATGTCCGAAACGTCGAAAATTATACCCATTCTCATTGAGGAAGAAATGAAATCCGCTTACATCGATTATTCGATGTCGGTTATCGTTTCCAGAGCTCTACCCGATGTGCGCGATGGGTTAAAACCTGTTCACCGTAGGGTGCTGTTTGGGATGAACGAACTGGGGCTTTCGTACAACAAACCCTACAAGAAATCCGCCCGTATTGTCGGTGAGGTCTTGGGTAAATACCATCCTCACGGTGATTCTTCGGTGTACGATACCATGGTCCGCATGGCCCAACCGTGGTCCATGCGCTATCCTTTGGTGGATGGACAGGGTAATTTCGGATCGGTGGATGGAGATAGCCCTGCGGCAATGCGTTATACGGAGGCTCGTTTGACCAAACTTGCCGAAGAAATGCTGGCAGACATTGAGAAAGAAACCGTTGATTTTCAACTCAATTTCGATGATTCATTGGAGGAACCCACGGTCATGCCCTGCAAGTTCCCCAATTTGCTCATGAACGGTTCTGCAGGTATTGCTGTGGGTATGGCCACCAACATGGCACCACACAATCTGTCCGAGATTATCGATGGCATCCATGCCTACATCGACAACAGAGATATTGCTTGCGATGCCCTCCTGCAATATGTCAAAGCTCCGGACTTTCCAACAGGGGGTATTCTGTACGGTTACGAAGGGATCCGGGAAGCGCTGCTGACCGGAAGGGGTAGGGTCGTGATTCGGGCCAAGGCCTCCATCGAGGTCCTGGATAATGGTCGTGAACGAATTATCGTCACCGAAATACCGTATCTGGTGAACAAGGCGGATATGCTGCAGAAGACTGGTGATCTGGTCAACGAAAAGAAATTGGAAGGCATCTCCGAAATCCGCGATGAATCGGACCGCGACGGCATGCGCATCGTTTACGAAATACGCAAAGACGCGATGGCCTCTGTGGTCCTCAACCACCTGTACAAATACACCTCCCTGCAGAGTTCCTTTTCGGTCAACAACATTGCCCTTGTCAAAGGCAGGCCTCAGGCCTTAAACCTCTTGGATATGATCCGGCATTTCGTGGATCATCGTCACGAAGTTGTCCTGCGAAGAACGCGCTATGAATTGGCTGAAGCGGAACGAAAAGCACATATCCTGGAGGGTTACCTCATCGCGTTGGATCATTTGGATGAAATTATCGCCTTGATTCGGGCGTCTTCAACCCCCGATATTGCGAAGGAAGGGCTTGTATCGCAATTTGGTTTGAGTGAAATCCAGGCCAAGGCCATTCTCGAATTGCGCTTGCAGCGACTTACCGGAATGGAGCGTGATAAAATCCGTCAAGAATACGCGGAGATTATGGCCCTGATTGCCAGGCTCAAAGCGATTATCTCCGACGAAGGACTGCGCATGCAAATTATCAAGGACGAGCTCACAGAAATCAAGGATAAATTCGGAGACGCCCGCCGCTCCGAAATCGTCTATGCTGCCGGGGATTTTCGGATGGAAGACATGATCGAAGAAGAGGATGTCGTGGTCACCGTTTCCCATATGGGGTATATCAAGCGCACCCCTGTTGCAGAATACCGTGTCCAACATCGAGGAGGCCGTGGGGCAATGGGTGGTGCCACCCGTGATGAGGATTTCATCGAGCATATGGTCGTGGCCTCTACTCACCATTACATGTTGTTGTTCACAGAACGTGGTCGATGTTTTTGGATGAAAGTTTATGAAATTCCAGAAGGCGCCAAAAACACCAAAGGCAGAGCCGTCCAAAATCTGTTGCAAATCCCTTCGGATGACAAAATCCGGGCCTATATCACGGTTCGTAGTTTGGATGACCGCGCCTATCTCGAAAATAATTTTATAGTCTTCTGCACCCGTAGCGGTATTATCAAGAAAACCACTTTGGAGGCCTACAGCCGTCCCAGAGCCAACGGAATCAACGCAATCTCCGTCAACGAAGGGGACCAACTTCTAGAGGCGAGGTTGACCGATGGGCAGTCTGAAATCATCATGGCCGTAAGTTCTGGTCGTGCAATTCGTTTTCCGGAGTCCAAGGTTAGACCCATGGGCCGAAATGCAACCGGCGTGAAGGGGATTACTTGCGATGAATCCATCGAAGAAGTAATCGGGATGGTTTGCGTTCAGCAGGCATCCACGACCTTGCTGGTGGTTTCTGAAAATGGCTACGGCAAACGCTCTGAAATGGAGGATTATCGGGTGACCAATCGCGGTGGCAAAGGAGTCCGGACCCTCAACATTACCGACAAAACCGGTAAACTCGTCGCCTTGCAAGCCGTGGAAGACCGCGACGATTTGATGATTATCAACAAAAGCGGTGTCGCTATCCGTATCGGCGTTGAATCCCTGAGGATCATGGGTCGTGCCACCCAGGGCGTGCGCTTGATTCGTCTGGATGGCGATGATCAAATTGCCTCGGTGGCCAGGGTCGAAAAAGACGAATCTACTGAATCCGATAGCATCGAACCTTCAAACCAAGAGGGAACAGCCCCCGGAAACTCCGAGGATCAAGGATAACAAACCCATTAATACCTCTTGAAAATTCATTAATCCCCCTTGATTAGATTTGCATTATCGCTTCATAACACCCAATCCCAATCCAATGAAAGCCATCCTTCTCGCCCTTGCCATGGTTTGTTCCTTGATGACCGCCATGGCCCAACCCAACAAGGTCCAAAGTGCTATTATCTATATTCGTTATGGGGAATTTGATAAGGCCAAACAGTCCATTGACGAAGCTATCATGCATCCCAAAACTCAAAACTCTGCCAAAGCTTGGTTCTACAGGGGTGAGGTGCACTTGGGTATTTACGGGGATACCACATGGGCTCCCAAATTCCCTGAAGCCTTGGATATAGCCTGGGAATCCTATCGTCGATGCATTGAATTGGACACCAAAAATGACCACCGCGATGATGCATCCAAGAAGGTACTCAACATACAAGCGGGATTTTACAACGAAGGTGTGGACGCCTACGTGAATAAAGATTATTCTGGAGCCCTATATCGTTTCGAACAACTTCTGAGCGTAAGTCCTCAGGATACCTCGGTTTTGTTCAATGCGGCATTGACCTGTGGAAAAATGAACGAGAACGCCAAGGCCAAGGAATATTGGCAGGCATTGCTCACACACGGCTACAATAAACCCGGTGTATTCGTTGAACTGGCAAGACTATCCAAAATCGCCGGTGATACCGCAGCCGCCTTGACCTATTTGCAGCAGGGTAGAACCGCGTATCCCAACGACATCGGACTGGTTATCGATGAGCTCAATATTTACCTCATTCAGGGCAAGCAAGAAATGGCCATCGAGAAATTAACTGCGGCAATTACCTTGGATCCATCGAATGTTAATTTGTATTTCGCTCGCGGTACGGCTTATGATAACACCAAAAAATCAGATCTCGCAGAGGCCGATTACAAAAAAGCGATCGAGCTCAAAGCTGATTATTTTGACCCCTACTACAATCTAGGGGCCATGTACTTCAATGCCGCGGCGGAAATCGCCAACCAAGCGGATAAAATCCCCTTCTCCAAACAAAAAGAATTCGAAGCCGCAGATGCCAAAGCCAAGGCTGCCTTCGAAAAAGCAAGGCCTGTTCTTGAAAAGGCACACGAATTGCAACCTGATGATAACAACACCATGATTTCTCTGCAACAATTGTATGCTCGCCTCAAAATGAACGACATGATGTTGGAAATGAAAAAGAAGCGGGAGGGTGCCAAGAGCCAAGGTACCAAGCCATAGTTTTCCAGTCTTGGAGGGTGCTCTCTCGAAATTTACCACTTCCATTTCTTGAAAGGCTGCGGGTCGAATTTGGGTCAGCAGCCGAAGATCTGATTGACGAACTTTATTCTACCGAGCCTGCTCCCAGGACGCTTAGGGTTTTGGACGAAATCGACCCCCGAGAAATGAGGGGCTTCGAAAGCATTGGGGTCGTTCCATGGTGCCCAGCGGCGCAGTGGTTCCATCGAAAACGAGAGGACGAGTCACATCCCATTCATTTTTATCCCGGATATCAGGCAGGGGCCTGGCATGTACAAGAGGCCTCGGGCCTTCTCTTGGATTTTCTTCTATCAAAATTACGCGCATCAGGTTTGGCAATGAATCTGATCTTGGATGCTTGTGCCGCACCCGGTGGTAAGACCCTCACGTTGCTTCAACACTTAGCTCCAGAAGGCTTGCTCGTCGCATCGGAACCCCAACAAGACCGCTTGGAAACCTTGCTGGAAACGGTATCAAGGACCGGGTCATCTCAAGTGATCGTCACCAATGCGGATGCCACCGAGTGGGGAAAAGTTCCCAACCTATGGGATGGAATTTTGGTGGATATTCCCTGCAGCGGAGAGGGTATGTTTCGCAAAAACCAAGAGGCGATCAAGGACTGGTCCTTGGGCAAATGCGAGGCTTGTTCACAAATCCAACAGCCTATTCTGGCCTCTTTGATTCAAAGCTTACGTCCAGGTGGATGGATGATTTACTGCACGTGCACCTTTGGTTTCTCCGAAAATACAGCGATGATAAGGCCTTGGATCTCAAGCGGTGTTATGGAGTTAATGGAGCTGCAAATCCCTGATGAATGGGGATTTATCTCGGCTTCGGCCATCGACAAGGAATGGCCGGCAGGGAGTTCCGCATGGTGGGCCCTTCCGGGTAAGGTCGCAGGAGAGGGTTTTTTCTGCGCTGTGATGAGAAAGGCCCATGGGAAGGCCGATTCATCTTACGAGTCGGTGGTTGCCATGAACCACCAATCTATTTCATCGGTGGAAGAAAGAACCGCATTCCTTAAAACACATTGGCCTAAGCAGGCAAAGATCCTGCGAGACCGCTTATCGCTATGGTCCAAAGAAGGTGTTCCCAGCCAAGATCTCGCTCACGCCTTGGGTAGGCGTCGAACCTCAACCTTGCAGTCCCAACTTGATTCGGAGGGATTCGAATGGCATGAAATCCCCTTGGAAGAACCGCTGGTCAGCTGGTACCTCCAGGGCCAGCCGCTGCAAATGGGGGACTTGCGTGACGGATGGAACCTTATCACGTACCAAGGGTTGGGATTAGGCTGGATGCACAAGAACGGGGTGAGGATCACCAACTATTTCCCCAAATCCAGAAGGATCAAGCGATGAATACCGATTACTTGCTCGATTAAGGAGTGGGTGCCGTCGTTGATAATGCTGTATCGGCAATGAGGCCTTAGTCGTTCTTCGCTCCATTGATGCTTTAGTCGATCCAAGATTTTCGAATCCGACCACCCGTTGCGTTGGCGGACCCGGTCCATGCGCAACAGTTCCGGGGCAGTGACCAAGATATTGCAACGCATCTGCATGGATGAACCACTTTGCACCAATAGAGCGGCTTCATGCAAGGTATAGGGTGAACTTTGCAAGGCATCCCATTGCTGGGAATCGGCTGCCACGGCCGGATGAACCAACTTGTTCAAGGCTTGCAGCAGGGCCGCGTCCTGAAAAACACGCTTGGCAATGTAAGCTCGGTCAAGGATTCCGTCTTCCCGGTAAGCTTCGGATCCCAATAGGTTGACGATTGCGTTTTGGAGTGGGCCATGAACGCTCATGAGGGCTCGAGCCCGTTCATCAGCGTTGTAAACAGGAATGCCCAAATGGGTGAAAATTCCCGCAACCAACGTTTTGCCCGACCCCATATTCCCGGTCAGGCCGACCCTCTTGTTCACTTACTTGTTGGAGGATAGGCGCTCAAAGTCGTTTCCTTGGAGATGGCTGAACGCTCTACCTTGAACTTGGCTTGTGATTCGGATTCAAGAATGATCCATTCGGAGGAGGTCTCGGCTATTTTCCCGTGCATTCCCCCGATGGTCACGACACGGTCTCCCTTTTGGAGATTGTCTCGAAACTTCCTCTCCTCTTTGGCCTTAACCGATTGAGGGCGAATCATAAAGAAATAGAATACCACAAAAATGGCAGCCCATGGCAACAACTGCATCCACGGAGCAGGAGCGCCGGCACCGGAAGGGGGAGGGGACATCAAGAAAAACGTAGAGAGGTTCATGTTAAAGGTTTAGGTAAATGGAAAGATTCAGATTTCTAAGGAATAATACTGGCCTTGATTCGTATTTCGTTGGTGTTGGGAAAGGTGTTGGCAAGCACGGTGACCTGCTTTTCTTGAACTCCGTTTTTGCCTTCAGAATTAAAAAGAACCCTGATATAACCTTCTTTCCCTGGGGGAATGGGTTCTTTGGGAAAGTCCGGTACGGTGCAACCGCAGGAACCGCTGGCGTTTTGAATGACCAAATCACGACTGCCACGATTGACAAAACGGAAAGAATACGAGACCTTTTCACCGGCTTGAAGTTCTCCAAAATCGTGAATTTTTTTGTCGAAGGCCATGACGGGTAAGGACTTTTGATCAGCCTGCCCATCGTGATCTACCGGCAACTCCACATCTTCCGCGTTGAGCTTTCCGGACTCGCCTTGGTTTTGACAAGCTGTACCAAGTAAACCACACGTGATCCACAATGCCAGTCCTAGACTCACCAAACCAGGAATCTTGAACAGTGAAGAATTTTGTTTCAACATTTTTGGGAGGATTATGGAAAACAAGATCACGACTCCACCAAGCCACGACCGCTTTTCGAGATCAGGCCCTTTTGCTGCATATCGGCTTTGATTTTGTCCAACAAACCGTTCACAAAGGCCGCCGACTGGGGCGTCGAATAAACTTTGGCTAATTCGATGTACTCATTGATGGTCACCTTGACGGGGATCTCCGGGAAGAGGCTCAATTCTACACAGGCCATTTGCAAAATCAAAAAATCAACGCGAGCCAGCCTTTCAGGATCCCATTGTCCTGTATGGGCTTCGATGAGAGATTGATAGGCCGTGGAATCCTGAAGCAATTCTTTAAACATGGTGCTTACCAAGCGATCGTCGCTTTGCCATGCCTTGAGGATACCTTGAGCATCGGGGAAGCTTTCACCCTCCGATAACTTCAACAAAATTTGCAGGACTTGGCGGTCGATCAGGTAACGATCCGAATCCCAATACAAATTGTGTTCCGACTGCCAAGGACTGTACCAGTCACCCGAAGAAATACATTTCTCAAAAATAGTTTTGATGCCTACGATTCCTCGGAGTTCATCGAATCCAATTTTGGTCCCTGCACATTTGCCTTCGTTGATGTGATCAAATAGAGCACGCATCATATCCGATGTCACTTCCAAATGCTCCACAGCGCACAATTGTAAAGCCTTGCGGTACAGTGAATCATTCTCAAGAATTTCTGCCAAAGGATGATTCGCCAAAGCATGCCCCGGGCCGGTTTGACGATTTCTTTCGAGGAGTTTGCCGGAGCGTTCCTCGTCACGAAGCTTGGCGTATTGTATCAAACGTTCCAAGAGAACGAAGGCCATGACCAAAGATCGTAGCGAAAGGGTGGCAGAATTCTGAAATTGTTGAGTGACCAATGTGTAATCGTCCTGCCCCTGTTGTCTGCTCGCAAAAATCCATTGCAGAAGTTTGACGCGCAGATGATGTCGGTTGATCATGATGAAGCAGAGGACAAGCGTTTTTGAGCCAATTGTATGGCGGCCTTGTTGGTGCTTAACTGATCGTTGCTGGCCTGTTCAAAAATCGCGAGTGTTTGTTGATAAATGTTACGAGTTTGCTCCATGGCCCAATCCCGGTTGAAGCCTTTGATTTCGGCGTAGACATTGATGAGGCCTCCAGCATTGATCACAAAATCGGGGGCATAGGCAATGCTGCGATCCATAAGCCTTTGCATATCCGATTCTTCGGCCAATTGGTTGTTGGCTCCACCGGCGATAAGGCTGCAGCGCAACAAGGGGATGGATTCGCTGTTCAAGGTTCCGCCCAAAGCGCATGGGGCGTAAATATCCACATCGGCCTCAGCCACTGTTGATGGATGGACCACGGTAAGGCCTTGGTATTTCTTCATTAAAGCTTCGATAGCTGGATCGTAGATGTCGGAGATATAAACCTTGGCGCCTTCTGAAATCAAATGGTCAATCAAATAGCTGCCTACGTTACCGATTCCTTGAACCAAAACACGGCGACCTGCCAGATCGTTGGTTCCAAAAACCGTTTGGGCACCGGCTTTCATGCCCATATAAACGCCATAGGCCGTCACGGGCGATGGATCTCCGGATCCGCCCATGTTTTCAGGCAAACCGCTGACGTGGGCTGTCTCCGAAGCGATCCACGCCATATCGGTTTTAGAGGTTCCTACATCTTCGGCCGTGATGTATTTGCCAGAAAGTGAATTCACAAAACGTCCGTAGGCTTTGAACATTGCTTCGGACTTGTCTGTCCGAGAATTGCCAATGATGACGGCTTTGCCCCCGCCAAGGTTGAGACCTGCGACGGCAGCCTTGTAGGTCATGCCCTGAGAAAGTCTTAACACATCTCGAACGGCTTCGTCTTCGTTCTTATAATTCCACATTCGGGTTCCCCCCAAGGCTGGACCCAAAACCGTCGAATGAATGCCGATCATAGCTTTCAGTCCGGATGCCTCATCGTGGCAATAAACCAATTGTTCATGGCCCATTTCTTGCATGGTGGCCATGGAACCTTTGGGGGTTGTGGTCGATAAGGTTTCGAGCATGGGTCAGGGTTTGGGGATCTGCTTGGACTTATGGGGCAAAAATAACCCAAAGGCTCGTGGTATGACCTTATTTTGCACAGTGAAATCAATGTCGGCCCTTCTGAGCCAATTGCGTGGCCACGAAAAATGGGTCCTGCCCGGGCTGTTCTGCCTCCTCATGACCAATGTTTTTGGGGTTTTGCCACCTCAAATTATCCGTCAATTGATGGATGCGGTGGGTAACACGCCCGGATCCGGTTTGGGTTTGCTTTTGTTGGCCTTGTTGGGCGCAACGCTGGCCCGTGGTATCACCATGTATTGGATGAGACAAACCCTGATTGTCATGTCCAGGCGTTGTGAACAGACCATGAAGGATAGGCTCTTTGCTCAAATTTTGGCCATGTCCCCATCCCGGGTCAAAGAATATGCAAGCGGGGACCTCATTTCGAGAATGACCGAAGATGTGGGCAAAATTCGGATGTTTTTGGGGCCGGGCTTAATGTACAGCCTAAACCTCTTGGTCTTGTTTATCATGGTTATCGGAGTCATGCTCCGCGTTAGTCCCCAACTTACGCTTTGGGTTTTGACCCCGTTGCCTTTTTTGGTCCTGGGCATCTACCTGCTCAATCTCAAGATTTTGTCGAGATCGGCAGCCATACAGGCCCACCTGGGTCGAATGACCGCGTTTGTTCAAGAAAGTTTGGTGGGGATGAAACTCATCCAAGCCTTTGGGGCAGAGCCCGGTTTTCGTGGAGCTTTTGACCTGGAGCTTCAAGGGTACAAATCCAAGAATTTGGCCTTTGCTCGAGCGGATGCTTTGTTTTTCCCATTGGCCTTGGCCTTGGTGGGCCTTAGCACCCTGTTGACGGTATGGATAGGGGGGCATCTCTTGGCCCAAGGAGCCATAACCTTGGGCAATATTGCCGAATTCATCATCTACATCAACATGCTCACCTGGCCTGTGACCTCTTTAGGTTGGGTTGCCTCGATCTACCAACAATCCAAAGCGGCCCTATCCCGAATCGCACCCTTGCTGAAGGCCTCTCCCAGATCCAACAGGGTTCAAGGATGGTCGCAACCTTTGCCCTGGGCTTGGTCGTTGAAGGCCGTCCATTTTGCATACCCTAACCGGAATTTCTCCTTGCATATTTCAGATTTTGAGGCCCTTCCAGGTCAGTTTATTGGGATCACCGGCACCATAGGCAGTGGAAAAAGCACCTTATGGCAATTGTTTGCTGGTCAATTAACCCCCCAAAGGGGTTCGCTACTCTTGGGGGATCGTGTCCTTGGTGACTGGAACGAGTCGGTGGTTTACACGCATACCGCATGGGTCCCTCAGGAAAACTATTTTTTCAACGATACCCTTCTTGAGAACCTGAGGCTGGGCGCTCCTTCAGCGGATAGGCAACGATGCATGGAAGTCTTGGAACTGGTCGAACTCGGACCCTGGGTTAGCGCCTTGCCGAATGGGTTGGAAACCGTTATTGGGGAGCGGGGGGTTCAGCTGTCCGGGGGACAGAAGCAGCGGCTTGCTTTGGCCAGAGCATGGATTAGAGACCCTGAATGGGTGATTTTGGACGATGCCCTTTCGGCCTTGGATAGCGGCACCGAGGAGGCTTTGATGTCCAAGCTTTTGGGTGACCAAGGGCAGCGAGGCATAATTCTTATTTCCCTGAAGATTAAGCCGTTGATCCAAGCCGATCGAATCTATGTCATGCACCAAGGGGAACTCTTGGCCCAAGGCAAACATCAAGAACTGTTAACGAATTGCGCTCTCTACGCCCAGTTGCACCGAATGCAAGTCGATGGAAGCGGCTCAAATACCCTTGCCTTGCCTATTTTTGAAGCACAAATTTAATTTATGGATGATTTTTACGGAGGCGAGCGCCACAGGGATCGCGAAGAAGTATTCAGCAAACGAGTAAGGGCTGGTAAAAGAACTTATTTCTTTGACGTGAAATCGACCCGTGGTAACGATTATTACCTCATCCTGACCGAGAGCAAGAAGGGTTTTGATGATGGCCAATACGTCAAGCACAAAATTTTTCTCTACAAAGAGGACTTCAACAAATTCCTCAGCGGTCTACAAGAGGCCATCGATTACGTCAAAACCGAGCTTATGCCGGATTACGATTACGATCGTCAAGAGCGTGGGGATGACGATACCCCTCCTACAGCCTATTAATTTCGTTTCCTCATGGAGGGTCACGAATTTCCCGAAGCTGAATCCCTGAATCAAGTCGGAGAATTTCATCATTTGTTTCAACACCCGGTGCATCACAGTCCGCGCATTCCTTCAGAGGATCGCTGTAACCTACGCATCAATCTGTTGGCCGAAGAATTGCAGGAGTTCACCCAAGCGCTCAAGCAAAAGGATTTGGTGGAAGCTGCTGACGCGTTGTGCGACCTTCAGTATGTGTTAAGCGGTGCCATTCATGAACTTGGTCTTGGCCCCATCTTCGCGGAATTGTTCGCGGAAGTTCACGACTCCAACATGAGCAAAGCATGCGCAACGTTGGCTTTAGCCGAACAGACCGCTGAGCATTACAAGCAAACCAAAGGTGAAACCTGCATGATCGAACAAGTGGGTGACTTGTACATGGTGTATAGGGAGACCGACCGCAAAACCATGAAATCCATCGCTTACCGCCAAGCTGACCTGCGGCGAATCTTGGACAAATACCAAGCAACTTCGTCTTGAAAAATTGGCTGCGGGCTTTGATGCTCCTTTTTCCTATGACCCTATCCACCGCAGAGAACCTCCACGATTTCGCTCCTGCACCTAACGAAGATTCCACCATGGACAAGCCCTGTACTTGGAAAAGAATCACCCTGGGTGCCGGTTGTTTTTGGTGTGTAGAAGCCATTTTCGAGCAAGTGGAAGGCATTCGGAATGTTCGCTCAGGATACATGGGTGGTACCCTTCGAAACCCCAGCTATCGTGAAGTTTGCACTGGTAAAACAGGACACGCTGAAGTGGTGGACATGGAATACCAGCCCAAGGTTATTGCTCTGCGTGATCTGTTGGAGATATTTTTTGGAACCCATGACCCCACAACCCTGAACAGGCAGGGAGCAGACGTCGGAACCCAGTACCGATCCGCTATTTTTTATTACGAGGAGGAACAAGCCCGTGTCGCCCAAAAACTCATCCAAAGTTTGCAATCCGAAAAGATTTACCAAGACCCCATCGTTACCGAGGTTAAGCCCGCAACGGAGTTTTATGTGGCAGAGAATTACCACCAAGAATATTTCAGGCTTCATGGCGAAGAACCGTATTGCCGCATGGTGGTTCGGCCCAAGGTCGAAAAATTCCAGAAGCGCTACGCCCAGTTTCGCAAGAAATAGGCGAGCAAGGCAGCGGTAAACCTAGACGGTTACCTCAAATTCTCGCAGGGCGTCGTTCAGTGATGTTTTGAGATCGGTGCCCGCATGGCGTTGTCCAATGATGAGGGCACATGCCACTTGAGCGGGACCTGAAGGAAAGTTCTTGGTCATGCTGCCGGGGATGACGACGGATCTTGCAGGTACCCTCCCTTTGAGCATATGCGTTTCGGATCCGCTCACATCAAGGATGGGGGAGGACCCTGTCAGCGTAACCCCTGCGCCCAGGACCACACCTTGTTCGAGGTGTACCCCCTCCACCACAATACAGCGTGAGCCGACAAAGCAATCGTCCTCCACGATGACCGGTTTGGCTTGCACAGGTTCCAATACACCACCGATACCAACTCCTCCACTGAGGTGTACCCTTCGACCAATCTGCGCACAAGAACCAACGGTTGCCCAGGTATCAACCATGGTGCCTGATCCAACCCGAGCCCCCACATTAATGAACGAGGGCATCACAATGCAGTCTTTTTCCACGAAGGCACTGTATCGAATAACCGCAGGAGGAACAACACGGATGCCCGAGGCGGCGAAGGAGGTTTTGATGGGTACTTTATCGTAGAAGGCCAAATCACCGGCCTCCAAAACACGGGATGAATGCGCAGGAAAGTACAAGAGAACCGCCATTTTAACCCATTCATGAACCTCCCATTCTCCGTGGATACCCGGGGATGCGGTTCTCAAAATTCCCTGATCCAGAGCCGCCATGGTATCCTCCACCGCTTGCAGGACCTCGGGATTGGAGCGTTGTTCTAGCGAGGCCCAGGCCGACTCGATCAAGGACTGAGCTGCCTTCCAACGTTCGTCGTTCCAGGGAATTTCGTGGGTCATGTCTTTTGAATTAATTGGCCTTCCACTTGATGGTGCAACCAACAGGATCCACATGCGGTATATCCACTTCCAAACCGTCCAGGGTATTTTCCACGGCGTCTTCCAGGTAAACTTTGGTCACCAAATTGGGTTGCTCCCAGCTATCATCGATTGCGCCGTGATAGACCAATTCGCGGTTGGAATTGAACAGAAAGGCTTCAGGCGTCCGCTGGGCGCCGAACAACCTTGCCACCGTTTGATCCTCGTCATGCAGGTACATGGACTCCCAGCCGAATTGTTTGGCCAAGGTTTGCATGCCTTCAAAGGAATCGATGGGGTATTTGGTGGGGTCGTTGGAATTGATGAGAAGAACCCCAAGGTTATCCTCGTAATAATGCTCAATTAATTTGGCAATACGGTCCAAATACGCAACAACATAAGGACAATGGTTGCAAATGAACATGATCAGGATGCAGGATTTATCGCTGACATCCATGAGGGAATGGGTTTGATGATCGCAGCCGCGAAGTTCGAAATAAGGTAATTTGGTGCCGAGTTCCATAGGGTTCTAAATTTTGTTCGAAAATTAATCAGGAATGTCAAAGGATAATTGCAGTCCATCGTAGGCAAGGGAAACTCCAGGAGGCAGTGATTTTTGGACGGCTTCATGAAGACCCAGTTGATGAGAAATATGGGTGAGGTAGGTGAGGGGAGCCCCTATCTTCTGGGCCTGCTCCACGGCCTGTTCCAAAGTGAAATGGGAGGGATGGGCGGTATGCCTTAAGGCATTCAGAACAAGGACTTCGCAACCTTCTAACCGATGGACCGTGGAGACCGGAATGGCATTGGCATCCGTGATGTAGGCAAAGGGCCCCACTCGAAAACCTTTGACGGGAAGGTTCATGTGCATGACGGGCAAGGGAATTACCGGCATACCGTTCAAATCAAAAGGCTGATCGTCTATTTCGATAAGATGCAATTCCGGAATTCCGGGATATCGGGTGCCCTCAAAGGCATAGTAAAATTCTCTTCTCAAGGCCTCTTGCACCCTGAGGTCCGCATAAATGGGCATGGGTTTCTGTTGCCGGTAATTGTATGCCCTAACGTCGTCAGTCCCGGCAATATGATCTTTGTGAGCATGGGTGAACAGCAAGGCATCTAGGTTTTTCACCCCGGAACGTAACATTTGTTGCCGAAAGTCTGGACCCGAATCAATAACTACGGAAGCTTTGGGATGCTGAACCCAAACCGAAGAGCGTAGGCGTCGATCTTTGGGATCATCGGAATGGCATACACCGCAATCGCAGGCAATGAGGGGAACCCCTTGGGAGGTTCCTGTTCCCAAAAACTCAATCGTAAGCTTACCCATGTTGCGAAATCCTTGCTAAGCTTCAGCCGTCTCGGAAACCTTAATTTCGACAGGTTCCGCCTCTAGCCCGGCGCCTCTTTCCTCGATAAATCGCTTTAATTCTTCAAGCGTTTCAATTTTGGCTGCAAGGGAAAAGAACTTGTTCACAATGACCACCCCTTGCTGTTCAAAAAGGCAATAACCGGACTGAAAATTTCCTTTTTCATAACGAATTCGAAGACCGGCCACTTTGAATTCTTGTTCCAGGACCTTGAGTCGTTGGACAAGGGCGGCTTCCTTAGCGGATGTTTGGCTCATAGTTAATCTTCAAAATTAGGGGTCAATGGGAAATGAAGACCCTGCATATGCCCGTAGATTTGCCTCATGTTGATAAATAAACCCTCTTCAAGGGTGCTTGTGGCCATGAGCGGTGGATTGGACTCCACTATGACGGCCGCTTTGATGCATGAGCAAGGACATCAGGTCGTCGGCCTGACCATGAAGACCTGGGATTATGCGGCATCCGGGGGCAACCGCAAAGAAACCGGTTGTTGCAGCTTGGATTCCATTAACGATGCCCGGGAGGTTGCCGTTTCGCTGGGTTTTCCCCATTTCATCCTGGATATTCGGGAGAATTTTGGGGATTCTGTTATTGATTATTTTGTGGAAGAATATTTGGCTGGACGAACTCCCAATCCCTGCGTCATGTGCAATACCCATATCAAATGGGATGCGCTGCTTCAGAGGGCCGAACAATTGGACTGCGAACATTTGGCCACCGGACATTACGCCCGTTTGTCTACCAGCGAAGATGGTAGGCGCTATGTGTTATGCGGGGATGATTTGAACAAAGACCAGTCCTATGTTCTATGGGGATTGAGCCAAGATGCCTTGAAGAAAACCCTGTTTCCTATGGGGGCTTATACCAAGGAATCCATTCGTGCCATGGCCATGGAGCGGGGTTACCGCAGCTTGGTGAACAAGCCTGAAAGCTATGAGATATGTTTTGTCCCGGACAATGATTATCGAGGCTTCCTTAAACGCAGGGTGCCCGGTTTGGAGCAACGCGTGATGGGAGGGGACTTTGTGGATACCGAGGGTCAAAGTATTGGCCGCCATCAAGGATATCCCTTTTATACGATAGGCCAACGCAAAGGATTGGAGACGGCCTTTGGGACCCCTAAATACGTGGTCTCCATTGATGCCGAGCGGAATTTGGTGGTACTTGGGGATTTGGAGGATTTGGACCGCACCACCATGGTTGTCCATCAATTGAATTGGCAGAAGATCGCGAAGGTACCCGAAGAGGGCATGGATGCTGTTGTGAAAATTCGTTACAAGGATCCTGGGACACCGGCCTTTGTCAAATCGGATGGTCCTCGTGTTTTGGTTGAATTCATGGCTCCGGTCAAAGCCATTGCCCCTGGCCAATCGGCGGTGTTCTATGAAGGGGATGCTGTTCTGGGCGGTGGTTGGATCCATTCCTCCTTGCCCATGAATCGTGAAACCACTCGTCATCCAGAAACGTTAGTGACCCCATCTATACAATGACTATGAGAAATATGGCCTTCGATGGATGCTCCAGAATGAAGGGATTGACCCTCCTTGCCTATCTATGTTTTAACTATTTTTTTCTGAATACTCTCTGCGCCCAAAGCGGGGACTGGTATTGGATCGCTTTTCGTTCCAAACCTGCAGGGACCTACAGCCTCAACCAACCTCAGGCCTTTCTTTCTGCTCGTTCCATTGCACGGAGGGTTCGCCAAGGAATCCCCTTGGATAGCAGTGATTTGCCTGTCTATCAGCCTTATATAGACAGTATTCAGGCAGCGGGTGGCATCGTCAAGCACCGCAGCCGTTGGCTCAACGGAGTTACCGTGAGAATCCCTAACAACGATTCGTTGATTCGCCAAAGAATTTGGAATTTTCCTTTTGTTCGACTTGCTACACCCAACGGAAGGGTCGCAGGTCCACCAGGGGCTGGGTTGCCTAAGGACAAGTTTGTGGAAGAGTTAACGGTGTCGGTAATGCAGCCTGAAATTACTAACCGAACGACCTCGGTTTACGGTTTCTCCGGAGGGCAAATACGATTGCACAAAGGAGATTATTTGCATGATCAGAATTTCAGAGGGCAGGGGATGAGGATCGCAGTTTTCGATGCAGGTTTCGTGAACATGCCCAACATGCCGGTCTTTGATTCGCTGTATTTACGCAACAGAATCGTGGATACCTATGATTTTGTGGACATGGACACCGGGGTTTATGAGTTTGACAGCCATGGCACCTATGTTATGGGATGTTTGGCCGCCAATATTCCGGGTCAACTCATGGGCACCGCACCAGAAGCGCAGTATATGCTCTACCGAAGCGAAAACAATGTTGGAGGTTCCGAAAATCCCATTGAAGAAGACAATTGGGTAGCCGCTGCCGAAAGAGCAGACAGCGCCGGGGCCGATGTTTTTAATTCCTCGTTAATCTACACCACCTTTGATCAACCGTCCATGAATCATCCTTGGTCGGATATGGACGGCAACACCGCTCGAATGACCATCGCTTCCGATTGGGCTGCGGCCAAAGGGATCTTGGTGGTTAATTCCGCTGGAAACTATGGGGGAGGTCCTTGGTACAAAATTGGAGCAGCGGCCGACGGTGATTCGGTATTGGCTGTCGGCGCAGTGGATACTTTGGGGCAGCGCGCGGGGTTCAGTAGCATGGGGCCTACCGCTGATGGAAGAATTAAACCCAATGTCATGTCCGTTGGAGCCGGGGCCGCTTCTTGTCAAATTCCGGGACCGGGTGTTGCGTGGATTTCGGGGACTTCTTTTTCAGGACCTATCATGGCCGGATTAGCAACCTGTTTATGGCAGGCCCTGCCTGGTCGTCGTAACATGGAAATTTTTGATTTGCTGCAGCGCTGCGCCAACAGGCAGGCTAACCCGGACACCGTCCATGGTTACGGGATACCGAATATGCAATTGGCATTGAGCTTAGCGGGGTATTCGGTGAATACGATGAACGATCAACGTCAAATTCGAATTTTTCCTCAGCCTGCATCGGTGGCTAGTCCATGTACCCTTGAATGGGAATCCGATATCCCGGTCGGTGATTACCGAATCACATGGTATTCGATGACCGGGCAAGTCATCAAGAGCCAAGAACATGTTCGTTTATACAAGGAGAGGAATTTATTGCCTTTAGAAAACAAACCAGGGGCAGGTTTGTATGGTATAGGTATCGAAGGATTATCGTACCAAGCTCGCATCCCTTGTCTCATCGTTCCCTGAATCTGCTAATTCGTAAAACCTATCGGTTCGCTATCCTTCTTGGGGTGCTGCATTTGCTGCACGCCCCTAATTGTTTTGCAAAGGATTCGGAGGAACCTCCTCGCAAAATTCCACGCTATACTGTATCGGGTTACCTAAGGGGTCAGAACGGTGAAAATCTGCTTGGGGCAACCGTCAAAGTCGAAGGGGCAGGCTTGGGAACTGCGAGCAATACCTACGGGTATTACGCGCTCACTTTGGATTCAGGAACCCATGTGCTCAGCGTTCAATACCTGGGCTACATGACCATTCAGCAAACCATAACGCTGGTTGCCAGCAAGCAGATCAATTTCACCCTGCAAGAAACCAGTATTCAGGCTGCAGAGGTGGTGGTTTTGGGTCGGCGAGAAGATGCCAACGTAACCCAGGGCCGGATGAGTGTCAGCGAAGTGGATATCAAGCAAGTCAAGAGCTTACCTGCTTTGATGGGGGAGGCGGATATTCTCAAAACCATTCAGCTTCTGCCCGGCATCAAAAATGGAGGAGAAGGGACCACGGGCTTTTATGTCCGGGGTGGAGGTCCAGACCAAAACTTAATTCTCTTGGATGAGGCCGTGGTTTACAACGCTTCGCATTTGTTCGGATTCTTCTCGGTATTCAATGCCGATGCTTTGGCCAACTCTCAAATCATCAAGGGGGGAATGCCGGCGGAATACGGGGGTAGGATTTCATCCGTTTTGGACCTAAGCATGCGGGAAGGGAATAACCAAAAGTTTGTGACCCAAGGTGGCTTGGGTTTGATCGCATCCCGTTTTACCACCGAAGGGCCGCTCAAACAGGGCAAAGCATCCTACATCTTGTCGGGTAGGCGCACTTACCTTGATGTCTTGGTGGATCCCTTGATTCCTGAAGATGCCACCGCCAAAGGCTCTGGATATTATTTCTACGACCTTAACGCCAAAATCAATTGGCAGCCAAGCCCCAAAGACAGGCTGTACGCCTCGGCTTACCTTGGCAAAGATGTTTTTAATTTCAATAACCGCGAAAACGGTTTTCAATTTGATATACCTTGGGGGAATACTACCGCGACTTTGCGTTGGAACCGCATCCTTGGCCCCAGAGTTTTTGTGAATCATTCCTTGATCTACAGCGATTTCAATTTTGGAACGGGCTTCAAGCAAAATGATTTTCAATTACGCTTGAATTCCGGGGTTCGTAACGTTACGCTCAAGCAGGATTTTGATATCCATTTGAGTACGGGTCATCGCCTCAAAGCAGGGAGCCAATGGATAAGGCATTGGTTTCTACCTTCGGTGGTCCAGGGACGGACCGGGGAATTCGATATTCAGACCAACAACATTCCCCGACTAAACGCCATTGAATGGGCTGCCTATCTACGGGATGAATGGGATATCAACGAGCAATGGCAAATCAATGCGGGGCTTCGATTTGCCATGTTTCAACAATACGGACCTTACAGTTATGAACGCTACAAGGACCTATCCTTGGTAGAAAGATTGGACAGTGTTGGATTCGCTCCCGGTCGTAAGGTGGTTTTCTATCCGGGGTGGGAACCGCGGTTCAACCTTCGATACTTGATTAACAAGCAGTCTTCATTCAAAGTTGGCATTACCCGCAATTTGCAGTTTATTCATTTGGCTTCTTCATCGGGGACTTCACTGCCTGCAGATTTGTGGATCCCCAGCACCCTCAAAGTCAAGCCCCAAATTGGGATTCAATATGCCGTAGGATATTTCCGGAATTTTGCAAGCAATACGTTCGAAACCTCTGTGGAATTGTATTACAAGGACCTGCGCAACCAAATTGATTTCCGGGAAGGCGCCATCAACGGTTTCAATCCGTTGATCGAGAATGACTTGGTCTTCGGGCGAGGGGAGGCCTATGGAGCAGAATTTTTGCTGAAGAAAGCCAAAGGTGCGTTGAGCGGATGGATTGGTTACACCCTGTCATGGACCAACCGAAATTTTCCCGATATTATGAACGGGAAGACCTATCCTTACAAATTCGATCGTCGGCATGATTTATCCGTGGTGGCTTCCTGGATCCGAAGCCCAAGGTGGAAATTTTCCGGAACCTTTGTTTTATCGACGGGTAATGCGTACACGCTGCCTGAGTCACGTTATTTCTTCGAGGGTCAAATCATCGATCAAATAGGGGACAGGAATTCCTTTCGATTACCGAACTACCATCGATTGGATTTCTCGGCGGTGTACACGCCTCGGCCCGAACGATCAAATCCACCCACGATGGTTTCTGGATCAGAACCAAGCTTGGGGAGACGAAGTCGTTACCTCGGGGAATGGGTCTTCGCGGTGTATAACATTTACAGCCGATTAAATCCTTTCTTTATCTATCTGGATAACGAAGGCTCTTTGCAACAAAACTCACTCAAAGTCCAGGCGAAGCAGGTTTCGTTGTTCCCAATCATTCCTTCGATCACCTGGAACTTTAAATTTTGAGAAGATGAAGGGGCTTTTATTCCATCCAACAGCACGAAAGTCGCTTTTCTGGTTATGGAGTTCCATGCTGCTGATGGGCTGTGAGAAAAATATCACCCTGGATTTACCCCCACCGAAGCCATACCTCGTGGTTTACGGGGTGGTAGAGCCTGATTCCCTGATCAAAGTGAGCCTTAGCCGAAATTCTGCGTATTTCGATCCTGTGGATTTGAATGCCGTTCTTAATCTTTTGGACTATCGGGCCACCGTGATTGCCTCCTGCCTTGATTCCTTGGGGAATACCGTGGTGGATACCTTGAGACCTTTACAGCTTCCGGAATTTCCTATCCTTCAGTATTGGACGGTCTTCAATTATGTGGGGAACAAAATTCGTGGCCAGTATAACAAGGTTTATCATTTGCGCATTGTGCATCCTGACCATGAAATAACTGCTACGACCTTGGTCCCACCGCCTTCCCGAATGGATTCCATCTGGACCCGAACGCGGGCTGCCATCCAAAGGCAGTCCAATCCCTCGGCGACCCCAACAAGAAGGGATAGCGAACTGGTCCAACTGTATTACCGTTACCGTGATCCGCAGGCCACTGGCGATCAGGTTCGGGTTTTTACCAAATCCAACAGCGAGGTCCAGTGGTCAACCGCTTTCAACTCTGTTTACGACGATCAATTCTTCAACGGCCAATCCATTGACTTTGTGTTACCACGAGGCAAAGAAGCTTATTTGTTCAACGATTCCACCACCTTTGAGGAGTTTGGTTTGTTTCAAGCTGAGGATACCATCGATATCAAATGGGCATCGATTGACCGTACCGGTTTCTTGTTCTGGCGTAGCCTGGCGCAGGCCGCAGGAGGTGGGGGCGGTCCCTTCGGGGCCCAACCCACGGTGACCACGAATTTGAAGGCTCTGCGCGGTGGTGCCTTGGGGCTATGGGCAGGGTACGGGTCGGTACATTATCGGTACATCGTACCCAAGTAAACATCGTATTTTCGCGAGGTCATTTCTTTAAAAGCGACGCCACCATCATGGAACATCATGCCGTCCTCATCATCGGTTCCGGGCCTGCCGGATATACCGCCGCGATTTACGCTGCAAGGGCAGGACTTAACCCTCTTCTGTACCAAGGTCTCCAACCCGGTGGCCAACTGACCATCACCACCGAAGTCGAAAATTACCCGGGCTATGCAGCAGGGGTCCAAGGGCCTCAGATGATGGAAGACTTCCGGCAACAAGCATTGCGCATGGGGACCGATATACGTTACGGTATCGTCACCAAGGTTGATTTGAACGCCCATCCCAAACGCATCACCGTGGATGGCCAAGTAGAATTGACGGCCGATGCTGTCATTATCGCTACCGGTGCTTCCGCCAAGTGGTTGGGTTTGCCATCTGAACAGCGATTGAACGGTCACGGCGTATCGGCATGCGCGGTATGCGATGGATTTTTCTTCAGGGGTCAAGATGTGGCGGTCGTAGGCGGTGGGGATACGGCTGCAGAGGAGGCGACCTACCTGGCCAAAATATGCAAGTCCGTTCATTTGATTGTCCGAAGGGACGAACTAAGAGCGTCCAAAGCCATGCAAGAAAGGGTTTTTCGCACCCCGAATTTGACGGTTCACTGGAACAGCGAAACCGATGAAATCTTAGGTGGTGATCAAGTGGAAGGCGTACGACTCCGCAATACGGTGGATGGGAGCCTTCGAGAAATTGCGGTTCAAGGCTTCTTTGTGGCGATAGGGCACACACCGAATACATCGCTGTTCCAAGGTCAGTTGGATATGGACGAGACGGGTTACCTGCTCACGTTGCCCGGTTCCACACGGACCAAGATCGAAGGGGTTTTCGCGGCAGGAGACGCCCAAGACAAAATTTATCGGCAAGCGGTAACCGCTGCGGGTACCGGATGCATGGCCGCCCTCGATGCGGAGCGTTGGCTTGCGGCAAGGGGTCACGCGTAGAGCGCAGTTCAGGCTTTGACCTGCAGGGCCATACAGGCTACTCGTCTGCCCATTTCAGGCCCAAGGGCCATTCCCATACCGTTCATGCCCGCTACCAACCAGTCTCCGTTTTGCAAATCCAAACAATGCGGAAGTCCGGATTGGGTAAAGCCCATGGTGCCGCTCCAACGTGATTCCCATTCCAAATCAGGCGGCAGGCCCAATACATCCACAGAATAGGCTTTTAAATATGCACTTATTCGTTGGTTTTCAGACCATTCAGTGGTTTGCTCTGAAGTGAAATCTTGGTTACGTCCTCCACCCAAGAGCAAGCGACCGGCATGGGTACGGTAATAGAGGTAACCGCGATCTGCATGGTAGTTACCGTTCAATCGTGCGATATCCACGGCTTTCAGTGGAGCAGATGCCCACATTTGTCCACGCTGTGGAATTACGGAATCGCTGTGGTCGATTTGCAAATCTTTGGTTAAAGCATTGGTAGCGTAAATAACACTTTTAGACTTGATATTGACCGTATTAACAAATTTCGGTGAAATATCATGGCCAAACGGACCTACGGGTTTTACCACCAAGCCATGACCATCTCGTTGGACAAGCTCTAGGCCTTCTTGAATGCGAATTCCCAGATTTCGAGCATAGCGTAGGAGGGACTCTCTGAGGAGAAAAGGGTTGACTTGCCCTTCCCAAGCCATGGGAATCTGCCCCGTGGCTACAGGGCCCCAAGGAGATGAATGGGCTGTATTTCCCCTGGGAAACGCTTGCCATTCTCCGAAATAAGGGGTTGGCAATGGCTTGTGGCGTGTAGCCCCTTTTTGGCGACGTTTGGGAGTGAATGGAAGAGCACGAGCCGCAGCAGATTCGAGTACAGCGTTCAAGGAGGGTAAATTCGAGATGACTGCTTCATGCGATGGAACCGCATGGGAATAGGGCGATTTCTCCATCGCCATGACCTCATAACCACGCACATTGCGAAGCCCAATTGCATTTCCACCCAATAAATACAGGGTTCTTTGAATACCGGCCCATTTAGCCGCAAGGAGATCGATGAGAGAGTCCTCACCAAGATTTTCGTAATCCGCCAAGAGCTCGGATGGAGAACCTAGGCACAGGAAGCCTGCATTACGGGTACTGGCTACGGCGCCCAGTGAACGGGCCTCCAAGACCAAGACTTTCATTCGAGGATTTCGCCTTTTGATTTCGATGGCGGCATGCAAGCCGGTCACACCTGCGCCAACGATCACAAAATCCCAGGCTTCGGAAAAGGCGCTTTTTTCCCAATACGATAATTCGATTTGGCCTGATTGCATAGGGGTCAAAAAAAATACCAAAATAGAATATCTGGGCAGAAGGGCGATATGGCCTTTTTATTATTATACATAATATTAATTA
>Ga0194117_10001493_pt1 | contig 27017 bp, 11 predicted proteins | sample TA2MahsurfametaG_FD_160579 | JGI IMG/M metagenome (GOLD analysis project Ga0194117, IMG submission 160579) | Freshwater microbial communities from Lake Tanganyika, Tanzania - TA2015009 Mahale N1 surface | ecosystem: Environmental > Aquatic > Freshwater > Lake | place: Tanzania: Lake Tanganyika...
GGGGTTTATAACTCTAAATCTGATATTGGTTCTAAATCTGTTACTGTGTATTGAAGACTATAATTTCTAATATTTATTTACATCTTTTGATCATCTTGATCTATTAATTCAATATCTTTGTACATGCTATCCCAATTTTTAACCCATTTCTTGTTATGATGTTAACAATTTTCGACATGTTTTATGTGGATTAGCAGTTTACGTATTAATTTGACGAGATGCATTGGCATTCTGTAGAAGATATCTGAAAATCTCCATCGACTTGATACATCTACTTGGTATAGCTATAAAGTTTACAAATACAGCATTATTCGATGCTATATTTTTAACAACTCCTCTTAAAAATAATTTTCTTACTTTTTCTTTATTTTTATCTTCGATCTTAGAAATAGATCAGGAGATGAACGCATACATCCACTCTGATAATTTATTTGATTTTTGTTATTGTTGTTGTGATGATTGATGTAAACAAAAAACGTCGCCAACAGGATTCGAACCTGTGCGGGTTACCCCAACAGATTTCTAGTCTGTCGCCTTAACCACTCGGCCATAGCGACTTGTCAATACCCTCATCCCATTCTTTTTGAAGTTCCCAATTGCTATCTCTTGTTTTGTCTATTTAAATTATAATGAAGGAACTAAAATCTTATGCAAAAGAAGATTATGATAATCATTAGTACTGTTTCCATTATTGGTGGAAACCTATACTTTTCATGACAGAATCAACTATTTTCTCAATACCCCTTTCAATCATGCCCATCATCTTGAGAAGCTCCCACTTTGTGATTGTAATCGGTTGTTTATGGAATCGAACCTAGATAGGCCCCTCCTTCAATATTTTTTCGTCCTTGTCCCAAGAAAACAGACTTCCTCTTGAATTATGATTGAAGACATTGATTTAAATGAGTTGTGCCGATTGTTTTTCTCCTGTGAATCTAACTATTATGTCCATTACTCCTGCACCAAGTTAAATTGATTTCAATTTAGACTTCATCTTTTCAAAGCACTCCAAAATAATAGTCTTTATTTATTCTTAGCGACTTTAAAGTTACTTGAAGTAACATCTCTGGTCATATTGCGTGATTGCAGTGATCTTGTAGTCGTTAAAAAAACATCTAAACTCTTCCATCCATTCGCAATCCACCCATTCTCTTCCCCACACATTCAACAAACTCAAATTGGCTCTGCTGAAATTTTTTTGATCTAATTATTTGGCTACCCTGTTGTTGAGATAGAGGAGATCGTTGATGTCGATTTGTATTCTCTAACTTTTGCTAAATACTTCAATAAATTGCTAGCCAGAGATGATCTTTATTTTAGATTTGCTTTGTTATAAAAAATAGCGATAGATGTTATTGATCAGATCTGCGTTAAAAGGTCGGTTTTGTTATTTTTGTAGAATCTTAATAAGATTATTAACATCTTCAGCGTGTTTTTGCTAATTATCGTATCGCCAACTATAGTCTTTGGGACTACGCGTGGACAGTTTAAAGAAACATCCGTTTGGAAAGTGTTATTTTATAAACACATCCACTTTGTTTGTCAATTATACTTTTGCTTGCATTATTTCAGGCCATTCTAGTTATTGATTTTTCTATTGATAGATCAAACTCAAGAGATATGCTTCTATGTTGGTCAATGGAAAGGAGTAGGATTAGAAAGTAAAGTCTTGAAGCGCATGGTACCAATGCTCAATCGAGTATTTTTTGGTTTATGTATAGAACTTATTCAATCTCTCTAAGTGTTCCTGCTCGAGTTTCTAAGCTTGTTATTCGGTGAGTTCTGGTAGTACTTCGAAATCATAAATTTACTCTGCTTAATCATCGTTCGAATTTAAATCCATGATTGTCTGCAAGTATTATATTACAATAGTATAGTAGTTTATAAGTGAAGGTCATTTGATTTGGTTATTCAAGAATTAATACTATTATCAGCTTATGCTGAGTTACATTAAAGTAAAACATTCATTATTTAGTTTTAGATATTGGATGAATCTAAAAGGAGTGAAACTGTCGAAAGATAAACGGAGGGATAAACTCATCAAAAAGATGATTAGTGTTTTCACTTACAACGAAAAACAACTGCTATTGTGTAACCCATCAATCAAATAGAAAATGGATCTTTCTAGTACTACGAAGGACCCAAGCTTTTCTAACATCAAACATCTCTCTAACAAGAGTATTTGTCACTGAGTAAAATAGAAATAAGTCAGGTAGAAACTACAAACCCGACATTCTGAAGGATATCATTCATGTATAATTCCCTTTTCTGACTCGGTTAAGACTATGTAATCTTCTGCTAATAACAGCTCAAAATAACATAGAATCTGTATAGTTGTTGGCAAAATTAAGCTGTCCATTTCTTGTGCAGCTTGATCTAAGTATCAGATTGATCATACAGGTTAGAATAGAATCTACACTACTAGATTATTCAGAAAATTTACTTTTACTTTGAATCGTCTATAAATACGTATATATTTATTAATCTAGATGGCAATCCTTTCAGAGAACTTGTGGGATTTTCAGAGATGCTGTTTGATTAGAAAATGGAAAGACTTTCCTTGGAGGAGTACTTCTGTTGATGATTTAGGTATACTGGTGAGAAAAGTGTATGTGAAGACTTGAGAGTATTGCTGAAGTCACAGATACGTAAGATCGAATACTTATGTAAGTTGTGAAGTAGTAAGATGTAAGAAATAAGGTGGGTCAAGTATAGCAGTTGGACAGGGTAGTTCGTCAAAAAATTCATATTAAATATCGGTATTGATGTCTTTATTCGTCAATTATCAAATTTAATGATGAAGAGTATTTTAGCACTAAAAATATAATACCAACTATATCATAAAAGTTTATATTAAAATATTCCTTAGGGAGGATGATTGAGAGCAAAAACGTAAAAACTGTAAAGTTTACTGAATGTTATATCTTTACTTGCATTTTACAAACACCCTTGCGAACATGTATTATAGAGAGTAGAAAATCCATTATCTTAGCGAAAATGTCGAATAAAAAGTAGTAAAAAGGTTTTAGTTATTAATTCGAAGTGATATACTTGTCTTTCATTTAGAATGTTCATTCATATTATAGTTATCAGTCATATATGGGTGCTTCACTAGACAAATAGCAACCAACTAAAGTATAAACCAAGCAGAAGTTTCGATTAATCATCAACATGAACCAGCATGAATTGGAGACTTTAGAAAAAATATTTGTAGAAAGATCCCATTTCAAATTTCCATACTTGTGTTCAGTTGCAAATATGATCAAACAAGAAGATAGTACTGGCATTTTTTGTTAGAATTTCACCAGAATCATCATTGAGTACGAACCTTATGATTACCTTCTATCTGAGGTCTCGAAGGATCATCTCATGCCTCAGGCCTAAATCGAAAAGATCATTTTTTCAGTCTGCACGGCTTTAAGTTTTTTGCATCAAAAAAAGTACCGACATGGAGATATTCAGCCTAAACTGATTTGCTATGACAAAGGTGAGTGGAAGTTGATTGATAACTGCTTCGTTAAAGGCGGAATAACTGCTTATGAAAAAGTTTTAGAAGGAGAAGAAGGTTTTATCAGTCCAGCTCAAATGTAAAAAATTAGGCATGGATTCATTAGATAAAGTCCTCCGATTTTAGAAGCAGATGAAATATTTGGATTAGGAATGAGTTGCCTTTAACTAATGACAGGCAAAAAATCATCAGCTTGTTATAAATAATCTTACCTAAGATTCAACGAGCCAGCGTTAAATGAGAAAATAGCTTTAGTAAAAAACACATTTCCATAATCATTTTCTAAACTAGTGTTAGCAATGATCGAAATGAGCGAATAGCGAAGGATAAGAATAAAAGATATTTTGTGCCAACCGTTTATCAGCCGTCATTCAAAAAAAATATCTCTGAAGACATCGTTGGCATCTTGATTATGACTGTGTATTTTAATGTTAAAAGTAAATATAATAGTTGATTAATAATAAAATCTTAATATTCAGGCATGAAATCCAATATTCCCTAGTGCCCTACCCTTCGCCCTACCTTTAAAGAGTTCCAGCATTTTTCAGGCTATGTTTAGAAAGTTGAGTAATAATATAGAAACACTTTTGGTATGGTCAAAGTATTATGCTGCTTATTTATATTGTTCCTCCGCCTGAATGGATTTCTAGAACAAAAAATTATAAGAAAATCCTCAAAGATCTAGTGATTACTAAACCATAGTATCAAAGTTTGTACGGAAACCCCAAAAATTTTTACTTCAATTGTTAAAATGGAAACCACAGATCTCTCAAGATCCAGTAGTTCAAAGAGATGGCAGCCAAAAAAGCTCAAGAAATAAAAGATTACAAAACAAAAGAAGATATCTAACAATATGTACATATTTTAAGAGTTAGTTCTGGAGTATGATTGGTTCATTGAAAAATTAACTCTACTGTGCCAATATTGAAGTGACTTTGATGGATAGTAACTCAGGTGAATGGGAGTTCGAAAAACTTAAGTCTTTTTTCAATCATGCAGTAACAGAGAAGTTGAATGGTTTAAACACTTCGTTTCTGTTTATTGGAGCCTGGAGAACTTTTTTTAATTGGCACATTGAAGACCTAGATCTTTCAGCTATTAACTTGTTGCATGAGGGTGCAACAAAAATGTGGTATGGTATTCATCCTTAGGATAGGAAAAAATATGAAATTATACTGAAGGATCTGTTTCCGGAATACAACATGAGTTGTCCTAATTTCTATAGGCATAAACAAATTTATTTGAATCCTTACAAGCTGAAAGAAAAGTATCCTAAATTGAGGATTTCAAAAATGTACCAGAACGCAGGTGAAATATCCCTGGCTTTCGCTGATGGATATCACTGCGGCTTCAATATGGGATATAATATTGCTGAAGCTGTTAATTATGGAACTAGGGGCTGGCTTTAGAGATATAGTCAGTTCAAAGGGTGTAAATGTCCTATCTAAGCCGGAGTTTCCATTGAGTATCAGGAAATTGTGAAAAACTTAAAGAAAAGTAAAGATGACTTTATAAAGGTGTTTTCTATAAATAGGTCAAAAATACGACTGCTTTCAAAAAGATATAAGAAAAAGCTAATGAAGAAATTAAAATTGATTAACAGTTCGAAAATGCTGATAGCAGGTAGATCCGCGAGGAAGTAGAAAAAGAAAGATTGAAATCATATAATACAGGCAAAGAATATATATACGTTCGTAAATTTAACAGATACTTTCCAGCTTAAGAAGAACTCAACTATCAGATAGAGTGTGAATCATGTGGGGCGTGGAGAAAAACTGACGAAAAGACGAAAAAAATGTACGAAAAAAGAAGTTTTAAATGCGCTAAGATAAACATCAAATGTAAGCTAAAAAGTTACAAAAAGAAAGACAAAGCAAAGAGCCAATAAACAAAAACCCGATAAAGAAAAAGTCGATACAGTAAAACAAAAGCTGAAACTCAAACTACAAGTAATAGGAAAAGAAAAATGATTTATAAGTGAAAAAATATATAATACTACTTTAGAATTAAAGCCTAGTCACTTCTTATTTGCTTTTTATTTGAGAGCTTACAGTTTTTTCTTACGGATGCTCATGATATTGTCATTCTTAGTTATTTAAATTCCAGGTCGAATTTGTTTTTTTGAAGATCGCGGGCTGCAAGGAGTGCTTTTTGAAGGTAATTCATTTTGAAATTTCATGACTTGTATTTTCATCAAAGACTACTTTGTGTTTAGGTTGCTTTCATATTTTTTGAGTTTTACATTTTAGGTGCTTTTGCTTCGGTTATTTTTAGTGGCTTAAAGTGTGGTCAATTTGTTTTTTTCGTTGGAAATCGCTTTTCTTTTGTAAGGAGAGCTGTAATGATTTTGATTGATTTTTGTGAGTGATGAATTCTTCTTGGGAATAGTTTGAAAGTTCGCTTTATTTTTTGAATTTGAATCAACTTCTAAAGGTCGAACGACAGCTCTTCTATCTGTCAATGTAAATTATTTGTTATCAAAAGTTTTCATAACTTTGATTGAATTCGATCTCACTTGGGTATTGCTCTTTTCTCTGTAAATCTCAAAGGTAGGTGTTTATTTTTCGCCTGTGGCTTCTTAGATAATCTTCTTGAAAAGCTTGGATTTAAGTTTAGGTTTAAGATTTTATTACTAAAAATATAATCTGAAATGGGACTTCTTAAGAGAAGTTTACTAAAAAATGTTCTGCTAAGAAAAGCAGTCTTATGTTTTCAAAGTTTTGACTTTTTGCAATTTAGTATTATTTTTAAGGAATGTAACCAACTCTTCTAAAGCTTTCGATTAAGATTTGTATTTTACAATTGACTAAACTTTTTTCTTTTTCTTCTACTTTTAGAGTTACTTCTTTATATCTTTAAGTATTTCTTACTTGGTGCTGATATTTACCTTAGATTGTGTATATGAAAAATAACTTGTATTGCTTGAGGATGGCTAAACTGTTATATTTAATTTCCTTTTGATATTGTTATAGTAGTGCTTCAATTTTTAATAGTAGTAGCTGAGTGCCCTATCGCTAGCTTTCGACTTGGCAAAGACAGGTACAAAAATACGAAACTTATAGTATTAAATAAGTTCACAATACTCTTTATTAGCTTCTTTACCCTTCATATAGCTATACATAAACTCTCGACTGTCACTCGTTAGTATAGATTCTCTATATCTGAGTACAACAGGATATACCGGATTTGTTCTGTATTGCTCTATACATAGAGTATGTGATCAATCACTTTTAAGTAATGGTTATCTTCTTAAGTGCTATGTTTGTGGTAGAGTGATCGCAGCACACAATGTAGAATGCAGGTTTAGGTGCAAAATGAGCAATACGATTACATTTATTATTTTGTTTGATTTATATTTATTATCAATCGTAAAAACCTTTTTTCTTTGTTTATGCTGATACTGGTTAATCTACCAGAGAGGCAGTGATAAATAAAAGATTATAGATTTCTTAAGAAAGTTCAATACAAATCCTACTCATCAGAATTACTTGATTAAAAACTAGGCTTGAAGTAGTTGCTACATACTCCATCTCTCAGCAGGTATGTAACAGACCAACTTCTCAAACGCTTTTTTGAATGCCTAAAAAGTACTTTTAGGCTAATTTAAAAAGAGTTATGGTATCCCGTGTGAATTCCAAAACTGCTCGTAGTTTCTCTATATAATCAGTATATAAAGACTGTTAGTTTGGACAGCTTATTCGAAGGGGAATCGTTTGAAAAGTAGCGCAAACAAAATTACTCCCAACGAAAAACTGTCTGTTTTAGTTGCCTCATATTTTTTGTGTTTTTTTGAATGAGCCTCGTAGATTTCAGGAGCCATATACCTTTAAGTGCCTCGGAATTAATCAAATGTGACCTTTTCACCATTGACTTCACAAACTGAGGCTAGTCCGAAATCACAGATTTTGACTATTAACTTTGAAGCTTCTTAAAAAACTAACACATTTTAGAGTTTGATATCCCGATGTGCAATTTTGTTTGAGTGGAGGTAAACGAGGCCACTTGCGATTTGAATGATGAATTGCTTAATTTGTTTTAGAGAGGGATTTTACTTATGAATGTAGTTAATCAGAGATCCTTTGTTGGCGAATTCGAGAACAAGTGCGGTTTGCGGGTGTCTTAATTAATTCAGCTATTAGTTACCCTTAGGTGAAGTGATTTCTTTGAGTTTGTACGTTTGGATGATGTGGGGATGGTTCAAAATCTGTAGAATTTTAAATTAGTTCCGCAGAAGCTGGCACTCTTTTTTATTGAGTGATGATACCATCTTTATTGCAAGAAATCGTTATCCTACGCTGTAGGAAATCACTTTAGATTTTTCTGTCTTGCTTATCAACTCAAGTTCACTCCTCTTCATCGAGTTATATATTACAGAGATTGATCAAAATAAAGTTTTAAATTTGATTTCTGGAAGCTTTGTTTTTTTTAAAGTATCGGATGTTATGAGATTTTTTATATTTTAGACTAAAATTACGATATATACTATTTTTTTATGTTTAAGTTTGACACAAAGGCGGAACAAAATTTAGCCAAAGAAATCTACAGGGAAAAAACACAAACTGGGGTCTACAAATACTTTGATCCGATAACTGGAAAGCTCAAAGAGGAAGGGAGGTTCAAAAATGGTGAAGAAGTTGGAATTTGGAAAACCATCGATGATGATGGAGATTAAAGATATTTTGAAATCACAAAGAAAAGAATCGGAGCCATTTGCAGAGATGGGACTACCAGCCAAAATACTGGCCATGGTGCATGTTCAAGACACGGAGGAGTTGCTGAATGGGTTTTCTAAAATGTTTATACTGAAGTTGGTGGAACAGGAAAATACTTGATACCCATCAAATAAAGAGTTCAATAACTGAAGTAGAAAGTCAAATCTCTCTTAAAAATTGAAGATTAAGGACTAGAGTTTTAATAAACTTTACTAAAAATATTTTTAAATATATATGAAGAGAACTCTGTATTAAAATAAAGAGAATCTATTTCGACAATAAGAGAATCTAATGAGTCCCCCAAAAGATTGGAAACTTTAGCAAAAGTTGAAGACAGTAAATTTGAAAAACTAAAGAAATCTGATGGTCTGGCTAGCACAAACAAAGTGATAACATAAAAAACAGTTTAAAAGGGACTAGTTTTTAAAAACAACAAAGATGATACTGTTGTTAAAAAACTTTAATTTGTGACATCATAAAAAGTTGATGAAAGTTTTTTGAGTGCGGATTTGGGTTCAGATTCAGAAGAAGATGAAGGTTTGACTGACCCCTAAAAAAATAAAAATCTGCAAAAAGGTGGAAACCAAGCAGAAGAAAACTCGATTCAAGGTTTTTTGAAACATTTGAAGCTAAATTGATTCTAAATGAAATCTTTTATAGTATCAAGATTATATATATTGTAGCTATTATTATTTTAATAAGAAATCATACAATAATTCACATTTTTTGTTTCCAATGTTATTCAAATCGTCTCTGTTCATAGTCTGTTTTAGCCCTTTATTCATAAACTCTGCTTCTTGACAAGTCTTTTTTTGGCTAAATCTTTTTGAGATAGTAAGGTTTATCTTCGTCTTCACTCTAACTCAAAACCATCTTCGTAGTGTTTTCCGTTATTGGTTTTCTTTTATTGTAAAAGTAATCTCGGTGTTCTTGAGAGTCACTTTCAGAATCATGAACAAATGCTCTTGGTTATTTTTTTTCTGGATAAAACGGAGAAGGATACATAGGATTCCTTTTTTGATAAAAATGCTAAGGATTGTAGTAGTGATCATAAATAGCTCTTTATGGGATATAATATTTTTTCAGTCTTTGCTCATCTTAGTATTGTCTACTTACATGGTAATTCTGAGAATAATAGCTTACATTTTGTAAATTCCTAATACATTTATGACATCTGCAATGCTAATGCTAATGCCTTGTTACAAAATAAGGTGAAGGAACTCTGTAGTATGGAATTTAAGGTCTATAGAGATATTATTATTCTGGATGATTTGGAAATTTATTCAAGTGAGAGTTGTAAAGCAGGTAATGATGGTGATTGCTAGTATTGTTAGATTCTTCAATTTTTATTTTGACTTTTTGCTTGATTTTCTCATTTTCGTAATTCTATAAGTTTTTTGAATTAACCCTCTCTTTAGTTGAATATAAAGTTTATGGATGTTCCTTTCCTTTTTTACGAGTTTGAAAGTTTTTCTAAGATGATGATGATGCAGAAATTTATATTATCTATTGATGTTTCTACTTTAATTTTTCTTGATTAAACAGATTTAATTTTCCTGCTTCTTTTTTTATTTACTTTTTATGCTCAGCTGCTTTTTATAATTTCTCTTTCTCTTTGCTGTTTTATTTTGAATTTAATTAGTTTTTTTGGTTTATTTTTTTTCGTAACATCTATCTTTTCGAAGTGTTTGATGTGATAGTGCGTCTTTGATTTGTAACAAGAGGGCTATTTTATGACTTTAAAAAATATTGAGTAGCTTCCTATATAGCTTTTTTTTCTGCGTTGTTTCTGTGACCTCTTTTCTTTTTTGAAGGCATTTTTTGCTATTTTACTGTTTTTTTATTTAAATCTTATTAACTCTCTTTTATCGACTCAAAAAGTTGTTATTCTTCAGAATCCTTTTTTAATTCCTCTAAAATATTTTTTTACTTGATTGTAGAATTTTAAACTTATTCCTCAAATATTTAGTATTGTTTGTAAGATTCTGGTAACTCTTCATTTTTTTGTAAAGTAAACTTGGCTTTATTTTTGGGCCCTTTTTTGGGATGCAAAGTCTTCAAAACTTTAAAGTATTAACTATAGAAACTTCTGATACAATTGCTATCGATTTTTTCAAAGCCTTCTAGAGAGGTCTTATTTCCAACTACAATAGAAAAAAACTATGTAAACTATGATTAAATTAAAATTTTGCTCTTTTCGAAAGGATGCACAATTTTGAATAAAATTTTTGCATTGGGATGCACTTTGCTACATTAGAGTTTAGAATTTTTTCTGGTTTTGTTTTATTCGTATTCATTTATTTTCATTTCGGTCTACAAAAATATGCCAATTATCTACTGGAAGTACTCCATTATTAAGATTTCTCTATTGTTAGCGAATTCTTGCTCATTCTCGGCATCTCTTTTCATGTTACAGATATCTTTAAATTTTTTCTTTGTTTTCACATGGATTTCACATGAATGAGGGAACTTATAAGCAAGCATTATGATATTGATCAACTTTTTGCCACTCTTTGTAATTTGACGTTAAAAATTATACAATTCATCGTTAATAGTCTGGAATTGTTTCCCCAATCTGCAAGGATTCATCAACTCGATTCCAAAAAATTAAAAGTATTTTTTAAGTGACGCTTTATCGTCTATAAAAATGATGCGTGAGGCTTCGATTATTTGAAGAGACTTGGAAATGTAAAGATCTTTGATTACTTTACTGTTTTCTTTGTTCTCTCTATACAGACTAATGAATAGTCTGAAAATAGATTTCTTATTCGCGATTTACTATAACTTCACTCCTCGAAATTTGATCTCTCTGTTGATAGAAACATTGTGTTTTATTTAGCCGGCTAGTCCTTGATAAATCATCCGATAGTAATTCCGATTTTAAATGAAAACTTCCTGACACAGAAAGAGTTCACAGATGATTTTTCCTTGTTAATTTTTTTTATCTTATGCTGCATTTTTGGAAATATTTCTGTTTATTGTGACTTGTATGGGAGGTATTTTCTGTTTGCTGCTGACAATGTAAAACTATTCGTTTTAGTCTTTGGGAAAAATATAGTCAAAGTCGATTGACATACTTTCTTAATTAGAGTTGACTTTATACACTTTGAAAATTTACCTAGTTTGATTTTCTTGATTAACTTTTTCTTTTTAATTTAGATCTCTTTATCTTTAATTCAGCTATCTGATTTCACCTTTACCGAATTTCCAATCTTAATCTTTTTACATAAATGGTAAATATTTTGGAGATTTTCCATTTAGTTTTTTGTTGCCGTATCTAATCGGAGGATAATTGAACTCAATTTCTCCTACAACTTTTTAGAAGAAAGAGTCAACAACTGAATCTTAAGTGTTTTACATAATATTTATAGAAGTTGACTTATAAAATTCCGCTTTTATAGTCCAAGTTTATGAAAATTGTGTTTTGAATCTATATATCATATTTGATTTTGTATATTAGCTCCAAAATACAAAATTTTTATAGAGAGCTTAATCGATTGAGAAAAATAATAGTAAGAGTTTTCAAATCAAGAGTTTTAGTTATTTTATAACTTCATCTCATATTCACTTTAGCTACTCTTTTCTTCACTTGAAGAGACTGTCTAAGATTTAACTTAAGCATTCAAGTCAGTGAAGATTTGTGAGATCGCTGGGTGTTTTTATAATATCTTTCGAATTTTTTTCTATGCTTCTGCGTTTACTGCTCTTTTCTTTAGATACTGACCTTTGATCCACTTTCTCACCTCTGAATACTATCGAGGTCTGGAAAAATCTAAATCAATTTATAAGTATTTCTAGAATTACACCAGATTCTTTTCGTGAAATTCAAGTCTTTCAGGTTCCTATTCCATTCTAGTTCGAGTATTTTTGATATACTTCTATACTCTTGAAATGATATCTGTTTTCATGTTTTCAAGAGCCTGTCTAGTGATTTTACGTTAGGAAAGAAATTCATGCAAGAAAAGAAAATAGAGAATGAAGTTTTCTTTCTGAGATTTCATCTAATAAGTTTTTATGTATCTCTTTTCAAATTCTTCATAGTCTACTTCACTTAACCTCTTTTTGATGATGGATAAAACTGACTTTTTCATATTTTAGGCAACATTATTCCCACCTCTTCCCTTACTTGGGGTAGTATTTCGATTGGGATTTTATTCCGCCATCTTTTTTTCTACTTCTTAAATCCCCAGCAGACTGAAATCGCCAGTTTACGTTTTAATGATGGCTTTGGAATATTTTTACTCCAAAACCTTCTGAATTTCTTGCATGAGTTTTTTATACTCTAAAGAATTGATATCTTCAAAATTTGCACTTAGTTTAACTTATTCTTGCATTTCGTTATTTGTCTCCAAATCTGATTAATTATAATTTATTCTTGTGTAAAATAGCTTATAAAAGAAATTAACATCGATTCTGATCATTCCTAATCATACATTAAGTGGATTATCTTAAATTTCTTTTATTTTATTTAGAAATTTCACTCTCAAAATTTATTCTAAAAAAATTCCTGTACATAAATTCGTTTTTTAGTTCTTTTAGACTTCTAAACTACCTAGTCCTTGACCAAAGTTTATTTCTAAAAAAATATCAAAATCTAATATCATTTGTAATAAGATGATTGTTTCATTAGCTAAGTCTTTAAATCTTTTAGAATCTTGATACTATTATAGCTTAATACTTTTTTTTGGCAAAAAATAAAATTCTTTAAGGATTCAAATCAAAAATTCAATTAATGAATACAAGCTCACTTAATCTACGACTTCTTTTTCATATCTGCTATCGAAGATGCGAGGTTGTTTCTACGGATTTATAGTTATTAAATATACGCTTATTTTAACTTGAGCTCATGCTCAGCTAGTACAGTTTCATTTTACAGATTTTTCATCTGTGCCTTTAACTAAACTAACTCTTTAGACTCTTCATAATGCTAGTTTATTTATATTATTTTTGGATTTACTTCATTTTAAAAGATTTGGAATATCTTTTCAGCCTACTTGATTATTTTAAAGTTGAGTTACTTTACACCTTTGAGTTGACTGAAATTGTAGTACGAGGATGATGGAACACCACTTTTTTATAGGATGAGTTTAAAATCGGGAACATTTTTAACTCCGTGACTCTTGTCCCGAATAATTCTTGACTTCGATTCGCATTAGTCTTAAATAGCTCTTTTGTTCTTCTTAATTATTTCCTCAACTACTTCTCTTATTGCATCTGCTTTGAGCTGTAGTTTTTGTTAGTCTGCTTTTTTCTGTTTTTCAAACAACTTCTACAGTCTAAGTTTTTCTTTAGTGAGTTGCTAAATCAATACGAGTCGATTCTGCGTAGCATTCCATTTATCTCTCGAATTCTTAAGTTTTTTCTTTGCAATCACTAATTTTTACTAGTTCTGTAGTTTGATTAGCTTTTATTTTGCCAGCTCTTTCTTGGCACTTTCGAGTATTTCTGAATGAATGGTGTTTAAATTAGCAAATTGACTTTCTTTGAATCTTAGCATCTGCTAGTTGTTGGCGATGTCTTCACTATGTTTTGCTCTTTATTTACTCAGATTTTGGAGCATCTAGATTTCAGATTAGATCTGTTTCAGCTATGATTCTTTCTCTTATAAGTGTCTTTTTGAAGTTTTGATTTGATCTTACAATTTTATTTTCATTTTTACTGCCAATCCCTTTGTTTTACGAAGATCTTCCCTCTACTTAACTTTCTTTTGTATTTACTACAGTTTGATATTTGGGTTTGGTTTTGATCTAGATTTTTCATTATTAAGGTTCGACGCATAGTCATCTTAGTTTTCGTTGGCTTCGATTTTGTTGAGATTAAAAGTCTACAACTCTTTTCTATCTTATATTATGAAGCTATCAGTTTTTTTTATGAATTCTGGAGATGTTTCTGCTTGTGCTATGTAATTGAGTTTGGTATTGAGCTTTTAATTTGATTATAACTTCCTGGTCTTTGTTTTTAGCATGCGTAGAAATATAACATAATAAGGTTTGATTGTAGGTTTTACTTTCCAGAACTTTATCAATTTTCGAGAGAATAGATTGTATAAGTCAAATAAGAAAAATAAAATTTTGAAGGTTGAACCCATAACAAAAAACAGACAAATAGATGAGCATATTAATTTTAATGACATCATAGATGTAAGTGATGAAATTTTCCAGTTCTGCTACTGAGTCATGGCGAGAACTTTACAAAAACTGATACTTTTTTGTTATTGATAAATATTCATCAGCTCTAACTAATTTAAAGTTATAGAGTTTGATTTTGAGTTGGAGAACTACTCAAGAGTCTTTTTTGTAGAAATGGTGGCAAATATAAGCTTTTAATCAGAATTTGAAATAAATAGATTTCTAATTTCATACCGTTAAAGTTATAATCTATTATTTAAGATGGGAAAAGAAAGCAAAAATTAAGCATTAGGTAGAGTTTATCGTGAGTTCTCCAGACAAAAGTACAACAAGTACAAAGCCCAGTTCCCCAAACTCAGAGAGGCTTAGATTGTCACCAAAATTATTAAAGAATGGGATTCACTTGACCTCATTGCCAAAGAGAATCTCCAAAAAATCTATGAGGAAAAGAAATTCTTGACCCATGAGGATATCTCTTCTTCTGAAGCTTTGAAAAAAGCTGATCGTGCCAGCAAAGAAGCAAGAGTTGCTGCTTAGAGATCAGCCAAAAAAAAGGCAGCTCCCCCAGCTTTCAGTGCTACTAAATTGCACTCAAACATCAGACAGATTGAGGGAGATGACTCAGATTTTAAAAGAGGCTCGGATGTGAAAGATGACAGCAGAGTTGTTGAATCATCATCTCCAGCTGTTTTTGTAGGCAAAACAAAACAAATATCCAAACCTTCTCAAAGTGATTATATTAGTTTCTTCAAAACTTACTACAGAAATCTTGCCCAACAACATCCTAGATGGACTACTCAACAAATTTCAACTGTTATCAAGTTACTCTGGAAGAAAAGAAAAAATCAAGGGAAATCTCTTAGAAAGAGTGATGGAAGACTTAGAACATCAAAACCTCTATCAGGTAGAAGATACTTTAGAAGAGTGAGACGTCTAGAAGGTGCTTAAGCTAAAATTAAATGGCGTCTTTTGCCTCACGAGTGTAAAATTTACTGGACAAACTAAGCGAGAGGAATTGAGATTGATAACAGAAAGGTTGAGGCAAAAGTAAATTTCAAATCTTCAGGTATCATAAGTCAATCATCAAATACTTTTAGTTTTTTGACTAAAGTTGCCTTCTGATCATTTTAGACAATTAATTTAATTCTTGCTTATATAATTAATATATTCAAAACAGGATGCAAAACTAAAATGATGAATTTATAAATGCACAAAACGACTACTTCAAACGCTTAAATGGAGTCAATCTCCTCCTACTTAAAGAGCACGCTTTTCTACTCGAAAAGAATCAGTATGAGTAAGAAATCGCTGAACTGGACAAACTGATTAAAGATTTTAAGGAAAGTCCTGACAACCATTCTTATCTAACCATTCAAGCAGAATTCGATTACTTGCATAAGATCATTAAAATGAATAAGAAGGAGATAGCACAATTACAATCCAAACTAGAACAAAGAGATGTTATGACTTCTTACCTTGCAGAGCTCATCTAAGCAAGAAAGAAATATGAAAAACTTATAGATAGTGAGTATCAAAATGGAATACAACAAAAATTATCGATGATTAGAGGGAAAGTTGATGATTTGAAGAAAAAGATAAAAGAGATCAATAAGGATATCCTTTCCAGTGAGCAATAACATTCTGTACTGATTGATGAGTACTCTTTCTAACTCAAAACTTTGTAGCGTTATAGAGAAAAAAATAAACAACTATCCGAAGAGATAGAGAGGCTCAAGGGAGCTTCTAAAAAGTGATAATTCAATATCAAATCGAACCATTAGATTGTTTATATCAGCAAGCATATACCGGCGTCAATTATTTCATAAAATTCAATTTGGATGTTCTTTCTTCAAGGTTTATAGATATTTGAATTATTATCATTTTGTTCGCTTTGTGTATTTAATTAATACGTAAATTGTTCTTATTGATTACTAATAAATTCTTCTATATGTAGGCTATTGATAAAAAATCTAATCTAACCATCAAAGACTTTGAAATTATTAAAGAGTTAGGCTCGGGAAGCTTTGGCAAAGTCAAACTTGTCAAAAAAATATCAACTTAAGTGTTCTATGCATTGAAGACAGTTTCCTTAAATCGTCTCAATCAAAAAGAAAAAGACAACGCTCTTAACGAAGTCAGATTACTTGCTTCCATCAAAATACCCACTGTGATAAAATATGAGGGCTCATTCGTCAATCTTGAAACATATGAACTTTGTGTGCTAATGGAGTATGCAGACGGCAGTGATCTTCAGGTAATTATTTTCTGACTAAGCATAAAATAATCGATAGAGAAAATATCTGTCCTGGTTAGGGATTTGAAGAAAGAGATATTTTGAAGTTAGCCTATGAGATTTTGCAAGGACTAAAAAGTCTTCATAAAAGTAATATTATTCATAGAGATATAAAAAGCGCCAATGTATTTTTTGTTAACGGGATTGCTAAGCTAGGAGATTTGAATGTGTCAAAATTTGCAGAGGATGGGTTTTGTTAAACTCAAACTGGCACACCTTACTATACTAGTCCTTAAGTTTGGTCGGGATAAAAATACGGAAACAAGTGCGATATTTGGTCACTTGGATGCTTACTTTATGAGATGTGTACTTTAAAAGTTCCTTTCAAAGCGAGCGATATCCCTTCTCTCTATAGAAAAATAACAAAAGGTGAGTATACATAAATACCTTCTAAGTATTCAACTCAACTAAGAAGTTTGATTAGAATGTGTTTGACAACAGAAGAAGAAAGAAGACCTTCTGCAAGTGAGCTTTTAGATAATAGCATCTTTTACAGCAAGCAGAAGTAGTTTGGCGATGTTATAGGAGGATAAATCAATATGGTTGATACAATCCGATGTCCAAAAGTACTAAAGTTTTTAAATTATAAGTTACCAAATAAATCCAAAAATGAAGAGATAGGAAGCAAAAAGATGGTGACTTTTGCTTCCAAGAAATAGATTGATGAGTAATAAAAATTTCCCTTGAAAGAAAATGTTTTACCTAGAAAAATAAGATCATAAAAAGTGATTCAATGGAATGAGGAAGAGCAAATCAAAGCCCCTAGAAATCATCTAGTAAAACTTCCCAAAGTTGAAAAATAACAAAAGTAGCAAATTTCATAGAAAAGTATAGGAAATGGACTCCATTTCTCTGTCAAAAAGGTACTTGTTTTTTAATATAGCTCAAAATGAAACCTACTTCCACAAAACTAATTTCATTGGACTCCTGGCACTAAGAAAATATGCTCTGAATCTCGCGACTTGATCTTTATAACTACACATTTCAGCAATTTGAAGTAAGATTTGGTATTTCGAGTAATTGTTCTTTATGGAATTTATAATTAAATTAACATTAATAACCTGATTCAAATCAGAAATGAGAAGATAGTTTTAGAACGAGTAGCTCAAAATTAAAATCATTTTAGTTGGAGACTCTGGAGTAGGCAAATCCAATATCCGATAAAGATTGTGCCAAGATCGATTCGATCCTTTCTCAGACACTACTGTTGGCATACAAGTATCAAGTCGCAAGTTTTACGCCCCTTTCTAGTAAAGGTCCCAAAGATTTAATGCATGTTTTTGGGACGGAGCAGGGAGGCTCTAAAGCAAAGAGTTGATCCCAAGTTTTTTTAAAAGTATTACAGCAGTGATCTATGTCTATGACATCACAAATAAACAGACTCTCGATCATATAAAGCAATGGAAAAGCAAAGTTTAGTAGCGAAATTATAACAATAGAATTTATTCTCTATTGATTGGCAACAAAAAAGACCTCAAAAACTTCAGAGAAGTTACGCCTTAAATGGCAGTTAAATGCCAAAAGTAACTCAGAATCAATAAATACTGTTAAGTATCAGCTCTGAATTCAGCAAATGGCAGTGTTTAGATTGAGATTAGCGAGTTTATAGAATTCATAGCTTAAAATTTTTAGATGAACTCAGCTAAACCAACGCGGCTGAAGCAGATCTAAGTTCACCACAGATCTTGCATTTGATAATGTTTTTCATACTGCTGCTAGATTACGTATAAATATGTAAAATCACTCCTTTTTGAAAAAGGATAATTGACTAAGTTTTTCTTTGTCGACTGTAAACCATTCATACTAGATACTTTTCTATTCCATCTCTTTGTTTCTGGCAATATTTTTCTTAATTATCTCAAACATGCCATATATGAAATAGTAAGATTGCAAATGAATTGCCAAAATGAGTAGCTTTATTATCAGCTCAATTCGTTTGTTCATTAAAGCAGGTAGTAGTAAAAGCAGAGGAGAGATGACTCCTCTTGCAACTATGTAGAGGACTATATTAGTTATATTTTACAGAAGTACAGATTTTCAGCTAATTCATAAATCTTGGTATTCCTAAGACCAAAATTTTTTATTATTTGTCGCATGTGCATAGGAAAATTCGATATTTATGATATCGATAGGCCCACCAACATGTAGAATGATCCTTTTAATCCAACCAGACTCAAAGAAAGTGCCAAAATAACTACAAGATGATGAAAGACAAGCCAAGAATCCATTAACTTGTAATAAAAGCAGGCAAGTGTGTCATAGATGAAGTAAGAGAGTGAAATTTGGATCAAGATGTTTGCAGTATGGGAGTGACCGTGACTATATTCAACTAAATCTACCTTAGAAGGTCAGGTTGGATAAGAAGTGCGATGCTGCAAAGCCAGAATGCAAGAATCCCATGGATAATCGAAATTATTCTATTTTTGGTGTCGTTTTCTTTTTCTATACTTAAATTGGACAGCTTGACAGTATAGTTGACGAATAAGAAAAGCAAAGTCCATAACCCAGTTATTCCTGAGGTAGTCAATAGTTTATATTTTAACTCCATTTGTAATTTATTTGGGTTATCTAATTTCAGCTGCTATGAGCAAAATAAACGCATTTGTAAAGAAGCACTTTTTACAACAATTGGTTACACTAATCATATCCTTTATTTGTAATGAATACGGTCAGTGTTTAAACGTAGTTTTTATAATATTGATAAGTATGTTAGGATGGATTAGCCGATGCTGGGGAGGCATGGGCGTGAACTCCCAATTTTAAAAAGCTAGACTTCGATCTGTGATCGCTGACTCCAAAGTGCCTGATGACGATGACGTGTGTAGTAAATTTCAATGAAATCTAGTATTAATAAATTCATTCAAAGGATAAAATCCTGAGATTTAGCCTTAGAATGCTTTCAATATGTTTTTCTCTAACCTCGAAATGTCATAATAAAAATCAGACCCGCTCTTTCTGCTTAAGCATCTCTACATTTTGGATCATACTGTCGAATAAAGAATTTCTTTGAATAAAATCGCAGCTTATTATTGTAGTTATTTCCAAGTGTTCAAACAAGGTGCAAGTATAGAGTGTAAGTATAATTTAATTTAGATAACTCTCTGAGGGAGCTTGTAGCCACTTACTTTGTGTATATAAGAAGGAAGGCAGAAATCTACAGTCAATTGGATTCTGCTTATTACTCAACTCGCAAAAAATAACGCTAAATCCATATAAATAGTCTTAATTTCAGCCAAACCTTTTCTTTGATTGACAAATGTTTCTAACTTCAGAAGTGTATTAATGATATCAACGCAAGTTTCAAAAACCACAACAAATCAGCAGATATAGTCCGAATAATTTACACAATGCTCCTAAAAACGTATCTATTCTGCTACACTTTGGTTTCTATAAGTGCCAAGGCTCTTTTCAGTATGTATAGTGTAAGTTAGGTAAGTTGAAAAAATTCAATCGTTCATAGGTGGGTAAATTCTATAAATTTATCAAATACTATAACAAAGAGTACACGAAAAATCTTTACGACTTCCTAGAGAATAATAAAGAAATATACGTACTTAAAAGTTAAGCTAGGAGTTCAAGGTGTTTAACTATAGAGAGATCATTATGATCGAGAAGTGCTACATCTAATATCTGTAGAACTTTATGAGGCGATTGGAAAATCAACCTTTGGCACTTATGGGAAATGATACTCTTAATGTAGAGGAGGAAAATAAAATACGGAATCTGCCAGAGGATATCAACCTGTAACTTAAAGAATATATCAAAATTGCGTATAGACCTAGAAAAGTTCATAAACTTTTGCCTGTCGATCCCTAACTTGAAGACTAGTTCAATTAATATGTTAACTTTTATGCCTAGTCGTATTAAAGTGAGTTGGAAAGTTCTAAGAGAGATGATTATAACATCCAGTTAGCTTCCAACGGAGGAATTTTAGATGCTTCTGTATCAGCAAGCAAAGGTTTGACACCTGGCATGAAGATTGAGTTTGAGTAGTCAGTAAGTTCAATGAAATTCGATGAATAGATTTGGAAAAGTTGGAAAAATGTTTACTCTTCTTGATGCTTTACAACTATTCATGCTGTTTATATTTGAGGATGAAATGTTTATATTTGAGGATGAAATGTTTACATAAAGTATATAAAATATAATCACTGCCATTTCTCTAAGGAATGGTAGATCTTCCTCAGTATCTACTTGTTGTTATCTTTGTGATTGCAGAGTCGAGAGTACAGTGATTTTTAGTTCTTTTTCATAATTGCTAACTTTTTCTGAAGCTATATTTTTTACTTCTTTTCTAATTTAAGTTGGCTTTTTACTTCTTCAATTACCAGTTAATACATTCTTATCAACTCTCTTTCTTATTCGATATTTAGTAATACATTGTGATTAATGTGCGCAGTTTCCTATAGTTTTTATTACAAATCTTTGGTCTCTATCATGAAATTTTAGTTCTTTTTCTTGGATATTTTTGCCCCATTGTCACAGTGTTTAGATACAGCTTCTTTTTTGGCTAAAGAAAAGGATAACCTTTGTTGATTTTTATGTATCTCAATAAGGAGAGCATTTTACTTCTCTACTGCTTCTCTTAACTAAATAAATCTTTAAGTACTGCTGCTATTCTGTGCTATAATTGTATTTTCTATTAAATGAGATCTTATTGATCTTAGCTCATTTTAGCTAGCATGCTCATAATTTCAGAGTGACTGTAAGAGATATCATTACAATTGCTAAATTTGGAGAGTGATAAAGTTTTATTGAAATTACGACTCAATTTGCTGTGACTTCTTTTTGCATATGTCCTCTTAGCTTAATCAAAGTGATCGTTAATATTAGCAGAATGTTAGCTCTATTTCTATAAATTGATGGCAGATAAAGTTTTATTCATTCTTTTGTTAGATTCTCGTAGCATTTTGGTTGGCATTTTTGGGAGAAAGTGACCTAATTCATTTTATTTTTCATACTATTTTTTCAATCTCTTGCCACTAATTTCTACTTTGTGTTTGATTTGTTTGAGAAACTTGATTGAGTTTGATTTGCGAAAAGTAGAGTTGAGTATCGAAGTCTAATTTTTAGCATTTTTAGACTCAACTTTGACGTGGCTATTTTGTTCTCTATTTTTCTACTTCAATGGCTCATACTTAAGCAACTTTTGCTTGTTAATTTTCAAAGCTTCACTATTATACTCTTTTGCCATTTATGCAAATTCACATATTTTTTTATAAACGGGTTTTTTCTCCTCAAAAGAAAGGCATTCTTCGACTTCGGATATTTCCTCCGGCTCCTCTTGTATAACAATTTCTTGATTGTTGTTTTATCTACGATTGAGTATATATTTGGTCATATACAACGACTATTCCAATTATAATATGCCCTATCATTATATATCAAAGTCTAACAATGACTAAAATTTTATCATTATCAAAGATGTTAAGATATAAATAATATAACCATTACCGACCATCCTTTAAACTCTTTTTTAAATACTTTTACTTATAATTTATCAACATGTAGATTGAGTTTGTAACAGCAGCAGCTCCCGATAGCAGGCCAAGGGCTAAAATTTCCATCGAGGAAAGCAAACATTATAAGTCCCTTATCGAAGAGTTTCAAAAACTGTTTCAGGAATAGCAGGCTTAGTTTCACTTTTCCGATCAAACAGTCTACTATATTGTATCCACTGGCTTCCTTAACACTTGGAGAGATTTCTGCCTCAGCCATGAAGAATTACGTCTCTGGCCACTCAAAATGAATGCTAGTCTGTTTGTACCTGGCACTCAAAAATTAAGAGTAGGACTCAGAGAAAAAGAAGATTTCTAGTTTTTGAGCGAAAGTGTATACAAGTTGCTGAAAAAGTTTCATCAGAATGAACTGAAGAGAACAGCAGTAAAGCTTGGTACTTAGAAGAGAATACCTATTTATCTCAACGAATACAAATATTTGCCGATTACTAATGGGGATTTGAAGTCGATTGACCAAAAGACAAAAAAGAGGTAGGATTTCGAGTTAAAAACCATAAACTAGTCTTAAAATGCAACTGTCAAGGATCTTATTTAGAAAATTTTTTAGAAGGAAGAATATGAAGAAGATATCGAGCTTAGACTTTGGAGAGTAGACAAAAGATAAAATCTAGATTCACTGTTCAAGTACCTCAAAGCTGCAGCAGATAGGGCTAACTATGAGTACCGTATCAAAGGATTCGGAAAAAGATTGGATAACGAATCAAAGATCGAAGATCTACAGATGGAAGAAGGTGACTTCTTTGTAGCAGAGGTCAGAAGTAAATCTAAAAGATGGTTTTTGCAGACAGATACAGAGAAGAAATGTGAAGGATGTTATGACATAGCGGAACTCAAATTTCCATGCCAATGCTAAAAAGTTTCTTATTGCACTATTGAATGCAAATAGAAAGATAAAAGGTTCCATCTTCGTATGTGTACCTACGCTGAGCTTTAATAACTAAACAAACCGATTTAAATGAAATTGACAAGTACTAGTGCCAAGGGAGTAGTGGGCTTGCGTAATCTCGGAAATACTTGTTTCATGAACAGTTGTCTCCAGTGTTTGTCAAATACTGAGCCTCTTACCAGTTATTTCTTGAATAGTCTCTATGACAAGGAAATCAATAAAACTAACGTATTGGGTACTAAAGGAAAACTAGCAAAATCTTACGCAAAGTTTATCAAAGGTATGTGGTGTGATAGCGGTGATGTTTTTACTCCAGACGGCATCAAATCTGCAGTTAGTAGCATTAATCCCATGTTTTCAGGTTATGCACAACATGATTCTCAGGAATTTTTCAGTTTTCTTATCGATGGACTTCATGAAGATCTCAACAGAATCGAAAAAAAACCTTATGTTTAATCAGTTTAGAGCAATAATAGACCTGATAAAGATGTTGCTCTTTAGAGCTGGATAGCCCACATAAAACGTAATCAGTCTATTATCACTGATTTAATGACTGGACAATATAAATCAAAGGTGACTTGCCCTACTTGTAGAAAATAGTCAATCACCTTTGACCCTTTCATCACAGTCACCTTGCCGATTCCTCAAAAAGTTATCAATGTTTTCGAGGGATTTTTATTCTATCCCAACTTCGAACAAAAAACAAAAAGAATTTCTTTTACTTACTCAAGCAAACCGAATGTTGAAGAGTGGTGCAAGAATATCGGGACAATTGGGAATGTTAAGCCTTAGTCTTTGATGATTTATTTGGTGAGTATGAATGAAGGTATCTACAAAGCTGGTAGAGAATCTATGTCTTAAATCCTCTACAAAATGGAAAACTAAAATAAAAATATCTTCATTATGCAGCTCAGTTAGTAGGAGTTGGCGATAAAGAATCGAGTCTAGCTGACAACACGTTTGAGTAAAAAAACTCCCTATTACTCCGAGTATGACAATGCGTGGTTTAAATTTCCGTTATTTTTTGAGAGAGAGCAAACCACCGGTCTCACCATTTATAAGAGGATTTTGAAATTTTTATATTGTTAGGCTTATAATGACAATAAAAGTAAGAAAATATGGTTTGGAGGCAAGTCATATGAAGATTATGAAGCTATCATGCTTTAAAATAGACCCTTCCAATTGTTCTTCAGATATGGAAAAAGATTGGATAGATTCTACAATAGACTAGATTATAAGTTCGATTAAGAAATACTCATCAATGATAAAGATCTACTCTCTGACTTCTTGAAAAAAATTGATGAAAAAGATCTTGAACTAGATGTCAGATTCCAAAAAGGATCATCAGATTACTTTTCATTAGAAAAGCTTAAAGATTTCGAAGACTTAACCAAGAAACACAAAGTCTCTAAAGAATCAAGTGATGATGGTCCCATAGAGCTCACAAGCTGTTTTGAATAGATGAGAGAGCCTGAGCAACTTGAGGCTGGAAACGAATGGTATTGTCCTTCATGCAAGTAACACAAGCAAGCGACCAAAGAGATGTCAATCTACAGAGCCCCTAAAATATTGATCCTTCACTTGAAAAGATTCAAGCAAAAAGGTATCATCAGAAAATAAAAAAACGAAACTAAGGTTAATTTCCCTTCAACTCTTGACATGAAATAATACTTGATTAATACTTTGCCCATTAGTGCCTATAAACAACAATCAAGTGTCAGCGAAATCATAGTTCCTCCAAAATATGAGGGAACTTATAACTTAACAAATAGCCAGTAACCTATCTACGATCTATATGCCATAAGCAACCACTACGGAGGGCTAGGAGGTGGACATTACACTGCTTATTGCAAAAACGGAGGAAAGTGGTATGATTTTAATGATAGTTCTGTGCGTAGTGTGTCAGAAGGAAGTATTGGTGGTTCTGGTGCTTACATTTTGTTCTACAAAAGAAGAGATTGATGTTATAACGAATCTTACTTGAATACAACAAATTGATCATAAATTTATTAAATAAGTATTAATTAGTATTGATTAAATAAGTATAAATTGGTAGGATGTTATCTGAGAATAAAAACCAAAAAATATCAGATTATTTCTAATGCCCCATCTGCTATTAAACCTTCAACCTTGCTAACCGATTTCCTCGAGTTCTCATGTGCGGTCATACCATATGCGAAAAGTGTATTTATGATATAATCGACAAAAATCATATTTTTAATTGCCCCATCTGCAAAACCAATCTAGGACAACTTCGAGTAGGTCTCACTTATCGTAACTATAGCTTAATCAATTTGCTATAAATCAATGATATAAAAAGTAAAGAAAGTTAAAGTGGAGATCTGACCTTTATCATTTCAAAGTAAACTTTTGAAGAGATTGTTCTTGAAATTGACAAAGCACCCAAACATATCACCCATTTAGTAGTTAAACGGCTGAGAGATTAGAAGAACGATGCTTTCGACAATGATTTGGTGAGGAGTAACAAAATTTCCATGAGATTTTAAAATTACTTGTAAAATTTTACAGGTTAAAAAGTTTCGAGCTTTGGGTTAAATTTTCAGCGCATGGATTTGAGTAATGCTTAGCATAGTCTTTATACGAGTTATAGAAATTGAACATAGTAAAAATAGTGAACGCTTATGATGAGTACAAAAGAATGCACGATTTGATCCCACTTGTTGGGAATCCAAATATCAAATTTGAGATTGAGATAAGATAGTGGTAAAAATGATAATCCTTACTATTTATTTATTAAAAGTCTATTGAAAGTATAATTAATCTACATGTTATTGTATATTAAAGTGGAAACATAAAAACTACAAAAGTCATAGAGGTTGGTAATAGTCCTCTTAAACTTAGATAGTTTTTGAAAGCCGTATACTTTTGGACAAGTACTGTGGAGTTGTCTCGCTCGCCCATACAAAAAATTCTCCTTCATACTTTTTTTTACATTCGTTTATATCCTGATAGAAGGTATTTAGCTAGTTTAGATCTCTAAAATAATAGCAGAGACCGAAAGAAGGATCAATGGAGTTAGCTTTACATATTCGAAAAGAACTACAGAAGTAACTTTGGAGTATTTCTTTGGTATTTTTTTCAGCAGGCTGCACATAGTGTGGGTCAAGATAAATATAAGAATCTTCTCCGTGTGTACCAATCAAATAGAGTGCTTTACCTGGACGACCTCCAATCACACCTGAAAAAGCAGGTATCTTCATCATTTATCTCAAAACGGGAAGGTACTTTGTTTATGGCGAATTAAGTCCTATCCTAGCTAGGATGATGAGGCCAAGTGAAAGCTAACTTTGATTACAAGATGAGCATACAATTCGATTTGCTTTACTAGCACAATTGCATTGTGTGATGGGTTTTCCATCCATCATCACTTCTACTATTTGATCATAGAAAAGATTGCCACTATTGAACACCAAAAAAGAAAGTTTTAGTTTTGGTTGGAGGGTGGATTGATTGATCATGGATAAGATGTGTGAGATTTGTGAAGGATTGTACCAGTCACCAGGTAGCACTCCGAATTATTTTCTTGCTATTTTGCTTATTTTTTGAATAGAAAAAGGTTGTGTTATATCGAATTCATTGAAAAACTCCATAATTTATGACATCCCCTCGCTTGATTAGATCTTTTTATGTCTGCGGATGAACTGAGCGAATGCCATTTGTCCCACTCTGATCATGCATCCCCATCCTGTATCTGTAATGTATGTGCCTTTGAGATCATGATATAGCTCTGGAAAGCCCGCTCTGTAGGTGAGCCAAGGTATCTGTGAAAACAAACTAAAAAGTAGTTAATTCTGTTGTTATGCATTTTCTTTGTCAATTTGTACTTGCTGTCCAAGGATACTGATCGTGTCACCTGGTTTGGCAATTGATGCCTTATCATAGGCATCGAAGAGTGCTAACAGGCTAAAACGCATGTTGAAACCTGTGTTCATAATTTTTTCATAAGTTAA
>Ga0194117_10001494_pt1 | contig 27016 bp, 20 predicted proteins | sample TA2MahsurfametaG_FD_160579 | JGI IMG/M metagenome (GOLD analysis project Ga0194117, IMG submission 160579) | Freshwater microbial communities from Lake Tanganyika, Tanzania - TA2015009 Mahale N1 surface | ecosystem: Environmental > Aquatic > Freshwater > Lake | place: Tanzania: Lake Tanganyika...
GAATGGATCTTTGGCCAGAACCAATGTTTGAAACTCGATATCCGTATTACGCAGAAGATCCAAGACAGATGTGGTCGTATTCTGATTCGTATACCGGAATAGAACTTCCAGAAGAACAATGGTACGGCAAAGAACTTGCAAAACAACGATCCGCAGATGTGGATCCAGAACGAAGAAAAACTCATATGGGAAGCGGCTTACTTATGGGATCTCATAGAAAGATCAAACCTCATCGATCATGGTGGTCCATACATCTTCCAAAGAATATCTTTATATCTCAAAAATTATATTCTCAACTCACAACAGATCTAAGTAATGTCTGGCGACACGGGCATCATAATTACACTAATTTGCCTGGAGATCCGTACGACGGATGGCTAAATTTCTTGAATAATGACTCGACAATTGAATCACAAATAGATACAATTCTGAGTAATACTTCATTCGATCCAGGATAAATTATGGCATTCTGTTGTTGTGATGAAACTTTTTGGCATGCTTGCATGAAAAGTGAGCATAGTTTCTTTTTAGGTTGGGACCAAACTAAGGACTTCAATTGGAAAGCAGAACACTGTTGCGCCCTTTTCGGCGCGGGCTTAGTATGTGATGGAGAACAACCCCCAAATTCGTATTGTGATCATTTTGGATTTTACAACTATACACTAACAACTAGATATGCTTTTAGCGCAAAAGATTGGAAAGAGGACGGAATATTCTATGATGCATATAAAAATGGAATAATTACTCCAGAAGAAGTATACACCAGATATTACGATACATTAAAATATGCACCCTTTGGGTCGGGTGGCGGTTTCGGACAGAAGCAATCAGACGATCCTGACAAGTGTCTAGAGACAATTTATGCGTGGTATAAAACTGTATGGATTGAACCAAATCACGCCTACAGATGTGGAAAATTATGTACATCAGGAGGGAATGACCCTTATATATGTAACTGTTTTGTTGGATGTACTGCCAACGGAAACGGAACTATAAATGAACAAGGAGCAACAGCAGCATGGTGTCCTAATGCAATATGCAGAGAAGTTGTATGTAGCAGCGAAATGACTCAATATGGTCAAGGAGAAGGATTATCTTATTGTTGCAAACCAGGCAACAAATGGGATGCCAAATGTATTGAGGCAGCTAAAGGAAATACATTCTGTGAACAAAAATTAAAGCATAAAGATATTGTACTAGGATTAACTTATTGTAAAAACCAATTTGAGAATCCAAGTGTTTATTATAAAGGTGAACTAGAAGATGGGAAAAGAATCAATTGTTGGAGTTCTTCCGGATCGGCTTTTCCACCTTTTCCTCCAGATTCAAAATTTGAAAAAAGAGTCATAGATATTCCTACTATTCACAAAACGTGCGAAGACGTTTGTGAAAAGTGTCCAATCCCATTTGACTGCAAAGACTGGACCTATATCGCTACACCTACAAAATTAATAATATTTCAATACAACGATTGTGTTTTGCAAACAGGAATTGAAATACGGGATATTGGAGATGCCGAATGGAAAGTAGAAGGATATATTGCACCATTCGGACTAACAGGAGAATGTGTTGACTTGACAGACGGCGGATTCGGCCCGGGTAAGTTTTCTGGGTCCCAGGGGGGTAACGAGTGTCTCCGTTATGAACAACAAGGCTTGAGTGCAGAATTTATAAACTGTACTACCTGCAAAACCTCGACCATCCCAGATGGATACCTTTATGGAAGATGCCCAAATGGTCCTTGTATCAGTTCAAGATGGGAATCACATCCAGCTGTTTATCACTGTATACCGCCAGGTTGGACTCTTGGGTGTTCTCCTCCGTATAAAGAGTGCGAGTGCCAAGAAGAGGACAACTGCTGTCCCACCTCACCTTGTGATGGCCCGGCACCTCAAGGATCTCAACAATTTTTTGAAAAAGTTAATGAAATAAATTCAAACACAATTGTTATAGAAAACAGATACAATAATTATATTACGCTAGCAAATTCTGTTTCTTCTTTTTTGAAAAGTCAGGCAATTAACGGAATTCCTGTTGCCTTGACCGGTTCATTGGGAATGAAAATACATACTCAAAATATAAGAAATTCATATGATTTATTAGAATTATTTAAAGGATTAAAAGATATAGATGTTGTAGTTAAACACAATGATATAACTGACCTTATAAATTCAATGTCCTCGGATTGGTATTATCAGGAAGACATGATGAAAGATGCAGTAAAAACATTAAAATTTGATAGAAATTTTCAAGTTTCTCATCCCATGAGAGCAGTAAATAAAAATACAGGAATTATAATGGATATATTTCTAATTCCAGAATTAGACAATTATCAAGAAATAGATATTGAAAATTATCATTTCTTGACAATGAGTCAAAAATATATAGCAAAAGCAAGATTACATGCAATCGACCACTATGAAACTAGAAAATTTGATTTTAAATATCATGCAGATACGATTGATTTTATTAAATTATCGCTGTTAAATAATAAATTCAATTTAGATGATATTTCTGAAGACTTAAATAAAATTAAGAATAATATTTTTAACATTTCAATAAACACATCATTATTCGAAATGCAATCTAGATTGAAAAATACGATTCAAGAAAATACACCAATATCATTGCCTATTTATCCGATTAATTTAAATCAAATAATATAAATAATATATGGTCTACAACGGCGATCCTAATCCTCCCTTAATAGATCCCAATTGCGAACCCGGGCCCTGGATTCCAGGATTAACTTTAACAGAAAAGTATCCTGAAGAGGTTCCGACTCCAACTATAGAACTACCAGATCAATATATTCAGACGTATAAAAATAATTACGTTTCTGTTTATTCTAATCAATATACGAATGATTTAAAAAAGTGGTTTACTGAAACTACTATGAGTTGGATTCGGGGCGACGGTCTTATATACAGTCCAAATTCAAACCAAGATTTAGACCAAGATTTAGTCCCCAAAGACGTATGGAAATGGGATCTCAGTGGAGAAAGTGAATACGGACTGGTTGAACCTCCTGTAAACGAACCAAACTACGATCTTTTTGACTCTAATTGGGCGGCACAGTTTGTTGTTTTCGGTCCAAGTGATGGCGGCTTTATGTCTTGCAAAAGTTTGGATTTAGACTGGTGTTCCTGGTCTCCTACAACCCGACCAAGACGAGGACCAGACTCAGATATACATCAGAATTGTCCTGCACAATCTGCAAAACCCACAGAACCCGAGCCGTCTTATCTAGACTTATATAAGGCCTATTTGGAAGCAAACGAATGCGAACAAATAAAAAAAGTACTGGGACCTCAGTATTTGGGATGTATATGGTCTGATCCCAAGCATCCGTGTAGTTGCAATTGTCCAGAACAAGGAGTTTCTTTTGCAGATTATCTGGCAGCAACCAGAACATATGCCACGTTTTGGGATACTCCTCCGTCTACTCCTTTAATCAGGGCAGCACAAATAGGTCAATTGACACGTCAAACTCTTCAGATAGAAGTGGGAAATTTACAAGATAATATAGAATTGGGAAAATTTGTAAAAATAGATTCTGATAAAGATATCAAGGCATTTGAAGGTCTTTGGATGATAACCGCAATAACATATAATTTTTCTAAACAAAATGAATGTCGAATTTTGTTAACATTAAATAGAAATTAATATATAATAATATGCAAAAGTATTCGGATTTATCTTTTTTTCTTTCTTCCAACAAATATACAAAAGATTTTAATCTGACTACCGGAAAAATCTCTTTATTAAATTGTATCAAGAATATAATATTGACTGAAAAAAATCACAGGCCGTTTGATTCTTTTTTTGGATCGAATGCATACGAATATTTATTTTCTTCTGATGCTAGTTCTTTGGCAGACTTATCATTCAATATCGCGGAAGCTATAAGAGCATCTGAGCCTAGAGTAGATCCGGATACAATAGATATAACAGCGGAAAATACAGTCAAAAATAAAATAAATTTAATTGTCAAATTAAATCTAATAAACGATCCCGATGCAATAACGTTTACCATAACTCTATGACTCAAACTCCTCCCAATCTAACTAAACTCAACTTCGATGAAATCAAATCTTCGTTGACTAATTTTTTAAGAAATCAAACAGTTTTCAGTGGATTTAATTTCGAAGGAACTGTTATTCAAACAGTTATAGATTTACTGGCCTATAATACGTATTACTATGCTTTCTATTCTAATATGATTGCAAATGAAGCATTTTTAGATACTGCACGGCGACCTACTTCCATCATTTCTTTGCTGAAGCCATTAGGATATACTGTACCAGGAAAACGATCAGCAACTGCGTTTATTAAAATATTCACCAGTGATACCAATATACAGTCCAGTGAAGTTGCCCGATACACGTTGTTTTCTGCGATATCATCTAGTGGATCTTTTTACAATTTTTATAATCTCAATCCAGTAACCTTAATTGAAGGAGTGGGTGGAGAAGGATCTGGTATTTTAGTTGCTGAAGCAAAATTAGTTGTAGCGGAACAAGATATAACCAATGAAATAGATTTAATAAAACAAAAATATTTGATACAACAAGAAGATGTAGATATATCAACTATTAGAATAGAAGTAAAACCTGAAAACGGAGACTGGTCTGAATGGACAAACATAAACTTCTTTCCTAACAATAACGATGAAGTGTTTTACATAGATCGGTTAGGAGACACATTTGTTATTGATTTTGGTAAGAAAAATAATTTAGGTCGTACCATTTTGCCAACAGATCAAGTACGAATAAGTTATCTTGTGACTAGTGGAACTGCAGCAAATGAACTGTTTCAGTTTTCTAGTTCAACCTTCACTATATTAGATGCCACTATAAGTGGTGGAGGATCAGACGGTCCTGATTTAAATTTAATCAAATTTTTGGCCCCAAAAGTATTTTCTGCACAAGAACGAGCAGTAACTAGTTCAGACTATGTTGCACTTTTATTAAAAAACGGTTATATTTCTGATCCCGATCAGATTGCAATATACGGTGGAAACGAAATTAATCCACCAAAATACGGCAGAGTCTTTATTTCTTTCCCCGCAGGAATAGGAAACCCAAACGAAATAGTTCAATTTTTAAGAGAAAAAAATATGATAACTGTTATACCGGAGTACATTATTCCTAAAACAGTTGATGTAGTATTAAACATTGATCTTACATTCAAGTCTCAATTGTCTACTTCGGCAAAACAATTTTGGAAAAATAAAATACTTTCTAAATTCAATTCCCAGTTTTCTAGTTATGTTTCAGGATACGCGTTTGAACTTGCTTTTGACTTTAGTGAGTGGAAAGATACTATAACTGATGAATTTACGTCTGTTTTAACCAGTTTGGATTTTGATTCAATTGATTTTAAATTTGGTGTAGAAGACGCACCGCAAACTACAATATCATTTGGCACGAGTATAACATTAGACTCAACCAATCCAGTGATTTCAAATGAGTTTACCACAACAACTGGAGTCCAGGGAAAATTTGATATTCATAACGGCGCGACTGTTAGATTATTGAATCTAAATGGTAGTGTGATAAATTCCAATGTTGGTTCATTCTCGAATAATTCTATTATAATAAATAAAGTTTTTGCGGAACACCTGGAACCCAGAATTACTTTAAAATCCAGTAATACTGATATTTCTATAATGAATACAATAATGGCTAAGTTTATTTTAAATCCATCAATTTCGTGATACAGTACAATGTCAATTAATATTTCTTTTATCAATAATGATCAGACGCCAATAACAGCGGCTGCAGCACTACAGAATCAGTTATCTTCTATATTTCGAGAACTAGAACCTCAAACTGCTTTACAACAGACAGATGCTCAAACGGAAACTACAGTTTCTGGTGATTGTTGTATAACAAATTTTGATATATCCAAACAAATACCTTTTTGGGTTCTTGTAGAAAAAGAAGAAAGAGGAGGAAATGAAATAACTGTTTTTGATTTTATTCAAAAATATTACGATTGGTTGTATTGCGATTTAGAGTGCGGCTCTGGTTCGAATTATTTGCTTGAAGACAAATATTTACAAGTTATTGATATTGAAAAAACAAAAGAACGATTTTTGAAACGTTTATATAGTACATATTTTCCAGAATACCGTGACGATGAAGAACTAAAAGACAAGGATGGAAATGATGTAACGATCAAATCTCTTTCCAGTTTTGTGAAATCAATCAAAACTCGATTCTACCTTAAAAAAGGAACAGCAGAGGGCTTAGGAATATTTTTTAATAAAATATTTTCTGTAGAAGACGCAGATATTAAATATCCTAAAAAGCAAATACTTAGATTGAATGGTGGTGCATTTTACGATTCTAGATTTAAATTTAATGCAGTAACGGCAGATCGTCTATTGGATCCAGAAGCAGTTTCTAATGAAATAATAGGATCCAGATTAAATTATAACAGATTTCAAGACGGTGGAGTATTTACAGATTATTCGTATATACTAAGCACCGGTTTGACTGTAGAAAATTATAAAAATTTACATCTTAGAACAAATCATCCTGCTGGTACTAATTGTATTTTTGAATTGAATATAGGTGAATATGAACCGCCAGGATCCACATACAATGAAACTCAAATATGTGAATCACCTGAAATAGGAAACTATTTACCGTATCAATTAAATGTAGATTACGTCGATGCGACTTATTCTTTATCTGGATTTTACGGTTTAACTTATACTATAGGTTGTAGTTTAGATCCTCTTGCGGAAAGTTCTTTGGGCAACGAACAGTGTTTCTTTTTTCCTAGTTGGGCAGAAGAAACTAAAGATTATGAAAGTTTTTTTGATATTCCAATAGAAAAAATGTTTAAACTATGTCGTATAAATAACATAAATCCAAATGCTAATATTCCATCGGAGTGTTCGTAAATGAATAAATACTTTTTAATAACTGGTTATACTGCGGGTGCAACCGGAAATTATTTAACCTACGATCAAGTCATAAATTCGTCAAATTTACAACTATTTTCTATTCCTTCCTATGATGTAAGTATAGGAATTGCTCGTAAAAATTGGACAAAAGGATCAAAATTTACTCCTTGGTCTAAAAATAATAGTGTGAATTCGTATGTCTTCTATAACGATAAAGTGTATCTTTGTGTATCTAATAATGAAAAAAATATTGTAAATTTACCCAATTCTTCAAATATTCCACCCACACATACATCAGGTAAAGTCAAATATTCAGATGGATATGTTTGGTTGTATTTATACACTATAAGTGCAAATGTGATAAACATGGTAAATTCTGTTACTATTCCTGCACCCAGTTCATATGGTCTAAAAAAATTAGTGATTGGCAGAGAAACAGATGATGTAAATTGTGGAACAACTGCAGGAGCAACAGGAATTTGTGCATTATATTTAACTGATGATTCCAAAACTACGGCAAATTTAATTTATTCCAGTGGAGTATCGTGTGAATCTTGTAAAAATACTGCAGAAGAAACTACAAAAACAGATTTACTTACAACGGTATTTTATCCACAAGGATCAACTTTAAGTAGCACTATTTCTATTAAAACTCCACAAGAATTTTTAGAATTTTACATTTCAACAGAAAAAATAAATTCAAAATTAAATTTTGAAGCGCGATGTTATGTGGAAGCAAAATCCTCTGGTATTTCAGCTGGTGCAATTTTAGGAGCCTTTATCAATTTAAATACAATAACAGGAGTATCTGCTGCATATCTTAATCTTACTGCTTCGGAGTTGCCTATTACTGTGACAGGTGGAGGAGGAACAGCAGCATCAATTGAATTCATTACTGTAAATAATTCTGGTCTTAATCAAATAACTGGAATTCGTTTAACTTCTGGTGGAACTAATTATACAACAGAACAAACACAAGTAAGTCTGTCTGGTATTGCGGATTCGACAAAACGAAATACAATACAATCTGCAATAAGCCTGTCAGGAACAGCAAAATCTTTGACTTTTACCAATATTAATTCTATATTCGATGCGGCATCAACCAATTCTATCGGAACAGATGGAGTCCTTAAAATAATTAATTCCAGAATAGACGCCCATTCTCCTAATACGAATTATTATGCATTAATCGAAGCAGATCCGTATACCAATGAAACTATACAAGAATTATGTCCCAGTGTCTTAAAAATATACTCTTTCACTTCATCCGGATTAACTTTTGGTAGAGAGTATTTAAATGTAATATTTAATCAACCAATTAGTCAAACAGAAATACAAATGAGATAAATAATAATATGAAGCCTCCATTTTCTAAATCTACAACACCGTTAGGAAAATTTCCGTATAATTCTAGAATAGGTAAAAATGAATTTGATCTGTATGACCCCGCTAAAAATTATATACTACACGGATTCAAGCCCGGTAATGCGCTTCAGGCATCAGAACTGAATGAGATTCAAGAAAATTATTATAAAAATCTTACTCTATATAATATTTTATTAAAAAATTGGTTTTTTCTTGGAAACGGAATGGTTGCAGGCGATACGAGTAAACCAATACGAGGACCGTCTTGGATGGGTGCAGTGCCTTTAAATCCATTATCAAGTGTCGGTATAAATCCGAATACAAATTCTATTATTTTTAATAAAGATTGGTATCTGGTTGACGATTTCAGTGGTTTAAAATTCTGGATATACAATAATACTCAAAAAATCGTCAATATTCCGGCGAGTGGATATGTTGGAATGACAATAGAAAGAAAGTATATTACACCAGAAATAGATTCAGATTTAAATGATAATTCTAGTGGTTTTTCAAATTCTTCTTTGAGTCCGGGTGCAGATAGAATTCAATTAAACTTTACAACAACCACAACAGATCTTACTTTGAATGAGTCTTTGGCTTCGTCTCAAAGACATATTTTAAAAGTATCAAATACAAATATATCGTACCTAAATAATCTGTTAAAATATTCCATAAATTAATCGGATCAACTTATGCCATTCTCAGATCTAACTCAACTAAATTCGTCTGACACATTTCAAACAGTATTTACTCGAAACAATGAAATGATTTCAAGACTCAATGATCTTGATATTGGTTCATTAAAAACTGATGGAAGTATTCTTTTGTCTGTGATCGGAATAACTGGTGGAATTACACTGGGCGTAAATTTTGAAAAAATAACCGGAATTAGTGGCACTGTTAATTTGCTTGTTTCTGGATCGGTTCCCAGTGGACTTACTTTAAATTCTCCAATCGGAATAAGTGGCAGTGGTCTTGGTTTATCGACTAATTTAACTGTATCGAGTGCGAGAAATTTTATTGGATTTATTAGTGGAATTTCCGGAAATCAAAATTATACTATAACCACGGCAGGAAAAATACAAAATTCCAGTCTTAATGATAATACTTTATATTATTTGAATACTACAGGCGGAATTACCTCAAATCGTCCAACTGCAAATAATTCTGTAATTAAACCGGTCTTATTAAATATTAACTCTACATTAGGAGGAATCGTTTTACAACAAAACGAGACCTTGATAAGTGAAACTGCAGTTTCGTATATTAAATCGTCTTCTCGTACTGTAGCAGAAATACCAACAAATCCTACATTGAGTTCCGGAAATGTAGTTTTTTACAATCTGACTGGTACTACTTGGGCCCGCTCCAAATCCGATGCCGCAAACACATCTGAAGTATTTGGTATTGTGGAATCTATAGGAGGTTCTACGGCCACTATAGTTACTCACGGTTCAATTAATGTTCCCAACAGTGTTTTGAATATAGTAGGAGCTGGTGGTGCAGGAGGAAATGATATATGGTTTTTGTCTGCAGCAACAGCAGGTCAATTGCAAAATCAAGCACCTACTCAGGCTGGTTCTATCGTTAAACCAGTTTATTACGCGTATCCACATGAAATTTCTGGTGTCACATTTAGTGGATATTTGGTCAATTATATTGGGTATGCTGTTGGAGCCAGCGTTGCAGCACAAGGATCTGTTGCTGAATCCACTCCATCATCAACAGGAATTGCAATCGGAGAAATGAAACAGGTTGCGTTTCACGGCAATCGTCTTGGAATGAAAGACTGGTTACGTTTTTTAAAGACTTTAATAGACGGATGTACACTGCCTATCGGAGATGATCTAGGAAAAGACAGTTGGAGAACCAGTGTTCCGTATGATATCGGCATAACCAGAGAAAGTGGTTTTAATACAAATTTAGCAGGATCAACTGCTAGTTTAGAAGATTTTATTGATAAAACTTGTGTTGAGTTAAGTGGATCATTGTTGTTGGCAGAAGAACAAGAAATATCTACAATCAATGAAGATGACGAACTCATCATTACAACTCCTTCGTCTAAAATTACTATACCAGAAAATATAAACAAACTGCTTACGACAACAAACGATGCCAGTTCTTTGAGTGGAATAACATATCATGGAGAGAGGATTCCCCTGGATCGATTTACAGATGTTGGTGTTAAATCTATACTAAAGATTAAAACTAACAGTTTATGGAACGTATCGAACCTGGACATAGATAAAAACGACAGATGGAGTCAACTCAAAAGATTATGGTTTAGTCAAACAGACAATAACGGAAATCGTGTCAAAATAATCAATTGGGCTAATGCATCGCTATTACGATCTGATCGGGGTATGCAATCAGTAGCAAATAGTAATTTTGGAGATTTTACAGGAATCATTGGTCAATTAGGTAGCGGATTAAATTTTGATTATGTGTCTGAAATACTGACCAATTCAGGCGACCAGTTCTCCCACAATGCGTTCAAGCGGCAAATTTTAACTTCTTTTTATCTTCCTGGTTTTATTTTAGATATTGAGAGTGCGTCCGGATTCTGCAGAACTGGACAGTGCGATTCTTCGATGTTTCCCAACAAAATAAAAACATTCGAGGGCGGGGGTGCGGGCGGATTTTTTGAGTGTAGGCCGGTCACCGTGGAGGATGCGCCGAAGGGATACATTCCAATATATTCAAATTGGATGACTTCACATTCAAGAGATAGCAATAGTATATCATCTAGTAATGTAGACAAATGGCAGGAAATAGGATTTGTACTAGCGGACCATCTATCTAATATGAGATATCTGTTTATATATTCTCCAACCATGGCAATAAAAAATGGAATTTGGAACTTAGATGAAATAAATCTTAATTCATTTTTTTCTAATGTTTCTAGAATTCCCGGAAGATTTAATACTAGTGATAATAATATCATAGACTGGCCATGGACTATCAGACAATGGACAAATAACACGACATGGAATCCTTATCCCACCAACACATGTAGTGACGACACATGGAATGGAATCAAATTCTTTTCTAGTATTCCTGAAGGACTCCTCGAGCAGGAAACTGGGAATATTAAATTAAGTCAAGATGGATTTTTAAAATCTGTCGTGGGAATTCATTTACCGGATTACTCGTCTCCATACAGTCCGGCTGGTACAGATGACTCAGGATTCTCTAATGCGTGTTCAATTCCTAAAACAGTAATGAGAGTAATATAATAAAATAGAATAATATCTTGAAATGTCCAGTTTCTTATTTCCTATTTATAGTTTTGGATCGACAGGATCGACTGGACCGACCGGCCCAATAGGACCTATAGGGGCTACTGGTGCCGCGGGATCCAATGTATACGGAGACACTGGATCTTCTATTATTGGAATAAGTTTTTCCGATTTTCGACTCGTTTTTGAATGGGAAGACGGATCAACCAAACAAAGCGGATCTATTAAAGGTCTGACAGGTCCATGGATTGCACAATTTGGTGCAACTGGTCCTGCTAATGGTGTTTTGGTTGGGGTAATAAGAAATCCTCAACTTGGTGTTACGAATAATGTTGTAACCACGAGTAGCGATTCTTTGATTCTTAGAAATTTAATTACAACTACACCTGATACTCTAGGAATTACATTGAATGAGGCAGGAACTTTAATAGAAATAAGTTATTTGGGTTCTATTGGATTTACTTTAAACGATTCTGAAATCAATAGACTGATTGTAGGAACCGGAACAACTTCATTCGCTGGAGCCACTAATACTAAATGGAATAACCAAGACAATACACTGGAGTGGAAAATAGCAAAATATCAAGAAGGAATAACACTAATCAATGGAGAGCAGGAGAGTACTGGTTTAGAATATACTCTGGACACTAGCACTGCAACTGTTTTTCAATTAACTCCAAATTACGATCCCGAGATCAGTTCAACTACAATAGTCATAAATGGATCGGATATTTCTTCATCTGAAAGCAGAGGAATAACCATTATTGTTCCAAGAGGAAACACAGGATATACTGGAGATCTTACGTTTAAAACAACAAATGATAGCGTTAATAAAGTATGGCTTCCTTTAATTATTCCATCTCCTATGTCAGGAGTAAATGTGTATTCTGCAATCAGTTACGGCAAAAATTGGTACGTTTCTTGTAGTGGTTTAGGAATATCTAATGATATTAATAGCAAACAAGATATCATAAATCTCGTCTTTCCAACTGTCAAGACCACAGGACCATTTTTTCCTTGTAACCTCTCGACTCCTGAGAGTGATAATTGGTTGGAGTGTCAGCAATTAGATTTAAATGGCGACAAAATAGTCAATAGCTCAGATTTAAGTACATTTTTAAGCAATTGGGGGGATGCATTATCACTGTATCCTCTATGTGACCCACTACCAGGAATAACATTTGAACGACCGTGTTTAGAAGGATAAATTATGGGAAAACAATCCAGCAATCCTCTTAGTGCATTAAATATAAACGGATCTTGTCTTTACGAAGGACCAACAGGACCAGTATGTATCTCAACAAATGCAGAAAAATGCCAGAGTCGATACAAAGGAGTGTTCGTAGAAGGAATAACATGTGGCTCAGCTTCTGGACTGAGTGGAAGTTGTTGTTTATGGGATCCTGAAAACAGAACAATACTTCCGTGTCAAACTTCAACATTTTCAGCATGTCAGGCGTTAGCCCAATCATTTAATTTTAAATTTGATTGGTCTGTTGTTTCATGTAAAGAAAGAAAATGTGAATACGTTTTTCAGTCTGAGGCATCAAGACAACCAATACAAGGTGCCTGTTGCAACGGCAACGGACTATGCAAGGAAACTACAAAAGAAGATTGCGAAAACAGTCAATTCTTTTATCAGGGAAACGGTACTATATGCGACAATGGAATTTGTATCGAAGGAACAGGAGGATGTTGTAACGGAGTAACCTGTAACGATGGTATCACTGGAACTTATTGTGTTGAAAACAAAAGTTTATATTTAGGAAAAGGAAAACGATGTTGGGAATTTACATGTGAAACAGATCGACTTCCGTGTTTGGACTCTATACCAACAGAAAAATTAAAAATTGGTGATTTATTCGAAGACGGAGTTGTCGTCGGAATTTATCAACCTGGTAGATCTTTGTGTTGGGGAAATTCTGCATTTTCCTCTCGAATCAATTTAAATCTTATTACTAATCCTGATCCTCAATCTGTAACTTATACTCCACTAGTAGACGGAAGAGGATACGGATTCATTCACTCTGACTTGTGTTCGATAGACGACTCGTACATCATGATTATGTCTAAGGAATCGTTATCCAATGACATCACTAAAAGTCGTTATACTTGGTGTGCAGGAGGAAATTCATGGGGTCCTTTATTCGACAGATTTGGTAGAATAATAGAAACAGATACTATTGGATTAGCCTTAAGAAATGAAGGATATGTATATAACAGTGGACTAACGGATAATACAAATAATTCTATTATTAATGAAAATGCCACGTTTTATTGCAAAAAAAGAAGCCCGGCAGATAATCCAATTACCAGATTGACTACTAGGTCTGAACACGGTGCCTGGGGCAGATGGTCTATGGATTGGGGGTTGTATAATACCATACGATTAGTAAATGCAAAATTATTTAATGATGTAGGAATATCATATGATGCCTATCTTTATCCTAGTTTATACGACAAGGGAGAAAAATTTAATACCATTTCAATGAAAACCATGAGTGAGGCTATAATTGAATTGAATCAAAATAGCAGCAGAAAACATCTTGCAACATCAGATTGGTTTATTCCGGCAGTAAATCAATGGGCATTTATTGCATATCAGATTAGACATAACAGATTAAATGAAAATCTTGTTGCTGCTGGTGCAGAACCTCTTTCTGATATTCATTGGACTTCTACTGGTGCTCACAATTACAAAACAGGAGAAGGTATATCAGATGGAATTACTGCCTCTATCGGTACAGTTGCTTGGTCTGTTAATTTCAATAATTTAAACTTTTATTTAAGAGACAGACTAGAAACAGCAAAAGTTAGACCTATGCGAATGGTTAGGTGTGATGGTCGATACCTTTCTTCTACTAAATATTCTGCAATATGGGAGGTTAACAGATAATGCCGAATTCTTATGAAGGCAGTGGAATAGTTCCAATATGGGTATTGGACGGATCATTCGGACCAACAGGTCCAACGGGTCCAACTGGAGCTACCGGTGCCACTGGTGCCGCAGGAAGTTGTTTGCCTGGAAACACTGGTTTGGGAATTATAGGAATAACTGTTGATAATGACGATATTGTTATTTCTTTCGGCACAGCAGGTTCTGCTGTCACAATAAACAATGAAATTATTAGAGGCGCAACCGGAACAACTTTTAATAATTTATCCGAATGGAATATACAAGGTGCCACTACAAACGGTCAACAAATCTTTAGAACATTTAATCCTTTAGAAAATGAATTGAAATCTGTAACATTTAGTGCAAATCCTAGTAATCCAAAAAAACTTGAATTTTTTGGATTGACTTTTATTAATATTACAGTTAAAAATTCTTCGGATACTGTAACACTCACGGCTACGACGAATGTTATTCCGTTGTCTGGAATAACTGGTCAATTAGCGTATGTAAATAAAATAAACAATATTATTGTTTCCGGTGCCACTGGTACTAATTGGAATGGAAACAGACTTTCGTATACTGGTCGATCTTTATTAGAATTGGATTCTTTCAGTTCAACTGCTACAGCTGATAATTATACTAATGAGTTAATTTCTAGTATTACTAATACTCAAGCAATAGGAATTACTGGTGTTGGTGGAAACGTGACTGTAGTTAGACCTGTTATTGGTTTTACAGGAGGTGTATATCAACCCGGAATGGTAATTAGTAATCCTGGCGGAGAAGACTGGAGAATTCCCTTTCTGTCCGCCGATTATACTACAGGGTCAACAGCAACCTTGTTGACTGGTGGTGCCACATTAGGATCTTGTTGGATTGCTGATATGCAAGATCCTAGAAAACGATGTGTAGACTTTTTAGGAAAAGATTATTGTTTGAGTATCGGAGGATCTTGGAGTTCAAATCCTTGCAGCACACGAGAAGAAGTATTTGCAAGTTTAAAAGCGTGTTGTCTTTATGATTACGCAACAAATGGTATTACTTGTATAAATACTTTTGAATCCGAGTGTTTGCGTATGATGGGAGTACCTGGCAACGTCAAATGCGAAGTATACGAGGGAATTATGGAGAAGTGTCCAAACGATCTTTGTTTTACTTGTGAAATAGGTAAATGTTGTTATAAAGGAAAATGTTTTGAAAAAACCGAATCAGAATGTTTCCTGTTGTTTCCTGGTGGAGTTTGGTTTAGTGGAGAAACCTGTTAATGACTCCCGGAGTCGGCTGTATAGGTCCACCGAGCCAATGTAGCACCAAGAACTATACCCCCTGCATATGGGGCGGGGTTAATATTTGTCAGCCATCGTGCTTCGGTTTTCCTGCCATCCTTGCCCTGCAGGGCAAGTGCTGTACCACGACCGGTTATTGTCCACCCGGAGACCCGATCGAGTATGACTGCTGGTTTAGGGGCACTGTGGGTGGCGGCATGAAAATTATGTATCCCCCACCAAAAGGAAAAGGATATCACGCAGTAACTGATGATCCAATACTTCCAACGTGGAGATATCCATTTATTCCTGGTACTTTAAATACATGGTGTACTCAAAAGTGTCCTTCTAAACAAACCGTAAGCGGAAAATGTCAGGAAATAATTGATGGTTGTCCTGAGGTGTGTGACACCAGGTGCGGCGACGATGAGTGGTATAAAATAATAGAAAATTTACAATATACTGGTGCTACAGGTAGTACGTTTCTTATAGACAGCACACAGCCTAGTAACCAAGTATCGATTAACGTAAAGGGTATTGCTGGAAAAAACTTCAATAATATGGGAACCAGTCCAGTTCGAATGGTATCAACAAATCCGTACGGCTCGTTATATCTGTTAAATCATTGGAGACACGGAACAACATATAATCAATTTATTGGAATAAGCGGATCGGCGATTCCACATAAAATTCGATACGAATACATCCCCGATGGAGGATTTGGCCAACAACCAGATTATCTTCAAGTGGCACACGGTCAATCGTATGGTGCAATTATAAACAGTGGAGGATGTATTCAAACATGGGAAAGATGTACTTTTCCGTATGATAATTATTTTACAGAAAATCCAGATCCGAATATTCCTTGGCCATCTGATATAATTTTATGGGAAAAATCTAAACAAAATGACGAAATACTTCAAGAGGGGATTCTAGCTGGAGCCAACACAGTTTTGAATTCATTGACTGGTGACTGGACAGATAGACCGTTTTACATCAGTGGAAATAAATCTGCAGCAGGAACTGTTGCTGGAATGGGAACAACATCGGAAGGAGATATATTTGCCACAGTCTGGACCAATCCAAAAGGTTACAGATCGTTTGGAATGAACTATTTCAGAGTCAGTGAAGGATTTGACGATTTTGGAACTTTAACTGGAACAACATGGCAGGCAAATTATCAAGATGTTCCTAAAGGAGTTTTTGGAGTTAGGCCAGATCTGTTAATTTGGAGGGCTGCACATCACTTGTATCCCTCTAAATTTTTTAAAGGATTTACTGGATGCGATGGATTTAGTGGACAATATATTTGTCGAGATAGACAATGGGAAGGATATCTGGGATGGACAGGACACGAATGTAATGAGGATCGTCTGAGTCCGTCTCAAGTATATTTCAAACAAGTTTCTTTAGGAAATCAGCACGGATTAGTTTCTCTTGCCCGACTAGATAATATTGATGAAGCTAATGTTAAGTATCATGATAATACTCCCAATAATTGGAGTCAATTACGAGAAAATCTTAATACAAACAGACGAGAAAAAATTGAATGGTTGTTTCAGTTTTCTGGTTCTAATGCGGCTAATATTTCAACTGGGAATAACTGGTCTACTGAAAACTTGTTAATAGATGATATAGGAACGCTTATATTAAATCCTACTAATCCGGGGGTGGTGGGTACTCCTACCTCGGCGATTTCAAAATTAGTATACACTAAGAAAGATTTTGTATACGAAATAGGATTGACTGCTGAGGTCCAGCTAGGACCACCCATAGAATTCCGAGTTCCTGATGTATACAATGACATATGCAGATGGTGTGTTACTCTTGGTAAAGAAGAAGAAGAAACGAATCCTAATGGTGATCCTCTTATAGTTAATCCGTATATTTGCAATCCTTTTTTATCTACTGGATTTACTGGTTGTTTCAGAACTGGAGTCACATTCGGTCATTCGGATCATCCTATCTGGAACAGCGGTACTGCAGAAATGCCCAATATATTCGTTTTATCAGCTTTGAATATTGCAAGACTAATTGAGGCCTCCACGGGTGTGTTACAAAACGCATCATGGGAATGGATATCTGCTGGTTCTAGTGGAAACAGTTGTGCTGTATTATCGTACAATATACAAGGGCGTACGAATACAATCCAAACCAAAAGACAAGTTCTTTGTTGGGGACCAAGATACAATAAACCCTTAAACGATATAGAAGAGAAACACTGGCCCAAAAACAATCAACAACTACAACCGCACTCTACTATTGAGCCAATACCGTGTTCAGAGCCGTCAGGAGTCACTTTAGGAGTAACTTGGCATCCGTGTCAAGTAGATTGTTCGTTGGAAAGTCCTATATTTTATCAAAAATCTTGGCCGTTTGCATCGTATCACATCGGAGGCAATCTTTCGATGAAGTATCCTTGGATGACTGACAAGGAACCAACTACTTGGAGTTACAATACTCTTGCAAAAGTACTTGTATGGAATGAAACAGCAACAGCATGGATATCCAAGAGTAATGCGACAATCGATGAACCCATGCAGACACATTATCGAGATCCCAATTTCGATGAAGACACATCCAAAAATTTAAGTAAAACAATATATTTTCCTAATGGATTAAATCAAGTTCAACACAGGGTATTTAATGATCTGCCGTTCCCCGATGGCGCAGAATTTGAGGACTGGGATAACCAGAATACTTCCTTTTTGCCTCTGATTCCTAACTTTACGTCTAGTCAGCTCCAGAACTGGGGAGAAACTATGTTTCTGCCTGAATGGTTAAATCAATGGTGGTTCCCAAATTGGACTCCGAATTATCCTGTTGTTTCAGGAAATTCTTGGTTAGTAAATTTGTATGCAAAAAATACCAGCATCAATTGTGATCAGTGTCAATTTACCGGAAACACTGGATGTTGCGAACTTCAAGGTTCTCAGTGTTTCATATCAGAACGATTAGACTGTGAATCTGTGGGAGGTACATGGACAGACGAACCATGTCCGGAGACTTGTGATGGTGCTTGTAATGCGATCGACACCAACCCAGTCACATTGGACTTTTCAAGAACTGGAGGAAGTCAACAAGTATTGTTGAGTGGTGCGTCTAAAGTTTGTAATTGGACTGCTGCTGTTAGTGGTGGTGATGCTAGTTCTTGGATTACTGTAGATCCAGTTGCTGGAACTGCCAGTTTAGTTAATATTGAAGTTGCAGAAAATAATGATGGGTCTCCCAGATTTGGAACAGTAACAATTCGGGAAACTCAGTCTCCTAACACTACAAAAACCATAACGGTCAATCAAAGTGATCAGAGCGGCGGCAGCGACTGCTGCGTTGCGAACCCTGGCACGGCCGGTTGCAGCGACGACGCCTGCGAGACCCTGGTGTGTGCGCACGATCTCGACTGCTGCACTATCGAATGGGATCAGGACTGCGCCACTAAGGCCGTCCAATTATGCTCCGCATGCGGCGGCGGCGGTGGTAGCGGTGGCGGCGGTGTAGGAGAAAATTGTTGTGATTATTTTACTGGTCCGTGTTGTAAAAACAATAGTTGTCAGGAAAATACAACTCCACAAGAGTGTCATAAACATGATGGTATATTTTTAGGATTTAATCGAACTTGTGACGATTGTCCGTCATGATAAATAATTAACTATGAGTATTATCGGATCTAGTTCAATACTTGCAACCGGCTCAACCGGTTCTATTGGTCCAATTGGTCCACAAGGAAATACAGGTAACACTGGACCAGACGCAACCGGTTGTGGTGAGTTAACAAAAGGAAATACTGCATCTTATATTTCTTCTGTAACTCAAACAAAAAATCCGTGGGGAAATTTAATTTTTGGATTAAATGACGGTTCTACCGTTGAATTTAATGCACCAAGTATAATTGGCGCCACTCTTTCAAGTTTCTATGGAGTTCGGGCAATAACTTTAGGTTCTGATTCGTTATTTGCAGGAATAACTCAAACTACAGCCGGTTTAACTTTTCAATTTAAAACTATAACATCATCTGTGGGTGCATTGAGTGTAAAAAACACTGCAGATCAGATTGTATTTAATTCTTCGTTGACCCCGTATAATGCAACTGGATTTACCTCAGCAGAATTGGTTTACTTTTCGAGTATAACTGGTTCAAACAGACTTGCCGGAATAACTCTTGCGGGTTCGACATTTTTCAGATATAAAAATAACAATTATTTTGATTTAAATACTGTCATATCTTCTAAAACCAATATAGTACCTATTCCATCAGCTACTCGAGGTTCAAGTGGAGAATACATCGACGTGTCTAAGGGTGGTTTATTCTACATCAACACTCCGAACGGCATAATGGGATTTACAGGCATTAGCGGCGCGCCAGGAACTACCGGAACTATTCAATCTATTACTCTTATTACACAATCGGATTACATTTGGAAATTCCCAGAAAATGTTTGGTTTGAAGCCAATAATAATTACTTGGGTTGCGGCGAAACTGTTATCGGATTAACAACAAAAAATAACGGAGAAAATTGGACAGCAACAATATTTGGAAGAGGATTTAAGAACGACCCTACACAATGTCAGTCTGATTGGGATATAGGTTCTTGTTATCAAGGAATATCGTGTAATAATTATGTTTATCGAGCAGATTGTGAAGCTGCTGAAGGACAATTTTGTTTAGAAGCGTGTTCCGTTGAAACTGAAATATTCGATGCAGGTTCTTGTTGTATAAACGGAGTTTGTCGAGATGGAGTATCTAAATTTTTATGCACAAAATACGGAGGCAGATGGTGGAGTCCAGAACAAACAGGTCCTGACGGTTGCAACGCATTCGAATGTTGGGATCCTTGTTTAAGTGGTGGCGGCGTTGGCGGTGCTGGCATGACTGGTTCGTGTTGTGTTGGTGCAACCTGTTTGGATCGACATACTGAATCAGAATGTGAAATGCTTAACGGAAATTGGAGAAATAGTCCTTGTAGTCCAACTTCATGTAATCCTCTTTCTGGAGTCACTGGTGCATGTTGCGTAAATAAGGATACATGTGTACAGGCCACATATCAAACATGTATAGATGTACTTGAAGGAATTTTTGTTGGTATCGGAGAAACGTGCGGAGCTGTTAATTGTGATTGTTTTACATACACGTCTTCTGCTATAGGATGTAATAGTAATGTAAATAGATCCGGTGTCGCTTTTTCTGAACAAAAAATAGATTTATCTTCATTGAATTGGATTAAAAGTGAAGGAATTTCTCAAGGCAGTTTCTGTTTTTCTTATATACCAAATAAGACACCAGATAGATGGTTAATTCTAAAAACAAAAGATACCGATTCCGGTAAGCAATTTTTAATACGAGGCTCAGAAGATGCAAGGTATAAATCCGATTACAAAGACTTTATTGTAGAATCGAGTCATCCATGGTATTCTGATAAAACCAGTTATGCTGGAGCAATATTATTTGATACTGGTTGTACTTGGGGTGAAGTTGCACAGAGATATAGAAAAACTGTTACAGTAACTGAAAATGATGTAGAAATAGATGACACAACTGATTTTTGGTATAAGAAGATAAGATTATGGAATCTGGCAGGATGTAACTCGGAGCAGCAAAACTTCACCAATTGGTCAATAGGAATTAGTTGTGGGGATTGTCCCCCATCATCGCAACCTTCGACTCAATTACCTTCAATAAATAACGCAATATCAACAGAACACTATATAAATAGTAATGTTACTTATACTTTATGGCAACCGAACTATGCATTACTCAAAAACACGTCTGATACCAGTTCACCGAAATATCCAAATTTATCAACTACCAATCCTCCAAATTATTCATCAACTACCAATCCTCCAAAAATGGGATATTAATAAAAAACACATAAATAATAGTATAACTTTTACTCTATCGAGTACAGGAGATTGTATATGAGCATTCAGTTTCGAAGTAGAATTGGAGAGACAATAAATTCTGATATATTACAAAATCAAGGTCTTTGTTGTAAAGGAAATGACATGATTGGTTCGACAGGAGAATACGGATATCATAGTTGTTTTGCAACAGGAGGACAATATTTTCCGTATTTAAAGACGATCTATATTCCCGCTTTAAATAAAATTGAGATACTCGAAAGTTGTCAAAGCAGAAATCCGAGGAATAGATAATGTCTTTGAGTGCTTCTGAAATACTTTCATTAAATGACGCTGGAGTAGACTGGGGAGCTTGTTATAATTACACAGAAGATTCTGATTCAAGAACACCGGATTGCAAGGTTAAACTAAAAACTAACTGTTATGGCTTGTTTGAACCAAAAACAGATTGCGTTTCCGGATATGTTGATTCGTATATTAAAAATATACAAGGAAACTGGCAATCAATAGGAGTTTCTGGTTCTGTGTTTTCTTCGTTTAAACCCGGAGATATTGTATGGAATTCTATCTATGCTGGAACCTATATACCATCTGGAATTTCATTATCAGATGGATTGAATATCTATTCGTCTTCTGATTCGTCTCAATACGCTATTCTAATATATCCAACAATAGTGCCGTGTAAATTTCTATCCGAAAATACATCATTGTCTAGTAAAACTTCTGTATTTAGTGGTCAATATAATAGAAATGAAGGAAATAAATTTAACGCTAAAATAAATTTACCAGAAATATCTGATAATACAAATATATTTTTAGATTGGGTATTTGCTTCTTTTGCAGAATTAAAATTTTTACACAATAAATATTTACAAAGTTTATCTTTACGAACTAAAATAAATTCTATGCTTGTTAATAAAAATCATATTGTTACTTCTTCTACCGTCTTTACTGCAGAAAGATCCCGATATCCTAATGTTACAGATTTAACTAGTAAATATTTGTACGGTATGGGATTTCCTGATGGAAAGATTTCATTAGTTGATCCACGACTTGAATCTAATTGTTTACTTGTAAGATCTATACCAATAAATTGATATGGGGTGTGGTTGTAATAAAAATAAAAACTCTGAAAAATCCTGCACTGGCTCGGATTGTCCGTCAACAAAAGCAGTAAAAGAAATTACACCGTCAACAAAAGCAGTAAAGGAAATTACAATTGAACATTTGATTAAACCTGTTTCTGATATAAATACTCGTAGTGTTCCTGTTTGGGTAAAACAAAAAGGTTATAATATGGATCAAGAATTTAAAAAACGAGAAGTAGCGCCTTCAAATCCGATTGCAAAAGGATTTGGAATGGCAACAAGTTTTATTAATGCAATAGCGTCTAAAGGAGTTAATAGTGAAAAGGTAAACATTCCTTTAAAACAATTACGAGTATTGAGTTGTTTTGGGAATAAAGATTCTGGTGGAGTATTGCCTGCTTGTGAATACTTACAAACAAGTGCGACACCAGGAAAATTCTTTTGTGGAGGATGTGGATGTGGAGATAAGCCTCTTACTTGGTTAAACGGTACTGCAGAAGAATACAGTAAACTAGATTATCCAAAACTGTCTTGTCCTCTTCAAATGCCTGGATTTTCTAATTATAAAGAATCTGCACCAGAAGAATCTGTTGCACCAATTACTCGTCGAGCCTATATTGAAAAGATGAAATTTGAAGAATTAACCTCGGTTCCAGTAACTATGCCAGAAGATCCCAAGAGTTAAATATTTTTGAGTGAAGGCCCAGCTCCTTATAAATAAAATGGAGCAATAATGGGAAATATTAACTCAAAAGATAAAATTATTAAATACGCACTCAGGGCATTAGGTCATCCTGTAATAGACATCAACGTAGATCACGAACAATGTCTGGATCGCGTAGACGATGCGCTAGAATTGTTTGCAGAACGACACTTTGACGGAGTAGAAAAAGTGTATTTTCGTCATACAATGACAGAAGATAATATACAAAAACGATATATTGATACAGAAACCTTAACTAATCCTAGTGGTATAACAGGAGACGGACCTGACGGAACAACTATAGTAAGTGTTGTAAAGTTGTTTCGTTTTAGTAATTTTTCTAATATTAATATGTTTGATATTAGATATCAACTTGCCCTAACAGATTATTTTGGTATCAATAGAGGATTGGCCTCTCAGGCCTCACTGGGTCTTCCTCAATACAGTGCAACAAAACGATATATTAATTTAATTGAACAATTTTTTGCTCCAGAAAAATCTATAAGATTTAGTAAAGTTAAAAATAGAATTTATATTGACGGATCCATGGAAGAATTATCAGCAGGTGCAGTTATGGTTATTGAGGCCTATGCTGCATTAGATCCAAACAAATACAATGAGATATACGATGACAGACTACTAAAAAAATATGTTACTGCCCTAATTAAACGACAATGGGGAGCGAATATGGCAAAATTTGATGGAGTTCAATTGCCTGGTGGAATCACCACTCGAGGTGCTGCAATTCAACAAGAGGCAATGCAAGAAATAGAATTAATCGAAAACGAGATAAGAGGAACACACGAATTACCTTCTGACTTTTTCATAGGATAATGTATGGCGACAAATCCGTATTTCAGATCATACGATTCTGATCGAGAACAAAAACTCATCAATGAATTGACTATTGAAACTATTCGTGCAATGGGTCGAGATGTTCTGTATATTCCTAGAGATTATTTGAATATAGACAACATATTCGGAGAAGATCCGGAAGCAAAATTTACCGAAGGATATCCGATAGAGGCCTATCTGGTAGACGTAGATCGTTTTCAAGGAAACCGAGACGTTATAGCAAAATTTGGTGTACAAATAACAGATCGTTGCACTATACTGTTATCTAAAACCAGATTCGAAGAAGAAATAAAACTTAAAAGAACAGAGATACTCAAGCCTCGTGTTGGAGATTTAATATATCTTCCTCTTTCCAAGTCTTTGTTTGAAATCAATTATGTAGAAGACGAATTTCCATTTTATCAATTAGGAGGATTAACTACATACACTCTTACTCTGGAACTGTTCACATACGACGGAGAAACCATCGATGTTGGAGTTACCGATGTAGATGTCATAGAAACAGAAAGAAAAACTCCTGCGATTATATCGTATATTCACGGAAGTCCTATTACTGGATCAAATGAAATCAGAGACGGCGAATTAGTATTTCAAGTATTAGGAGTAACCGGACCCGGTTCTACTTTAACAAATGCAACAGCAACTGCTACAGTAATAGATATTATTCACGGCACAACAATGAACGCACTGTATCTGTCTGGAATTAGTGGTGCCTTCTCTTATAGTCAAACTCAAACCGTCAAGGGAAGTGTATCGGGTGCAGAATATTACTTCCGAGTGGCGGGAACATCCAGTGACAGAATAATTCCAACAGATCCGTTTACCGGCAAAAATGTAAATGACAACAATGACTTGAAACAATCTACAATGACTATTTTTGATTTTACTGATATTGATCCGTTTTCTGAAGGAAATTATTAATGTTTAATCAGATTTTAGAAAGCGGATTTGACGATATTATTAAAAAACATGTTATTGCATTCGGTTCGTTGTTTAGTTCTGTTTATACCATGACTGAAAGAAACGGCCAAACAGAAAAAAGAAGAGTTCCAATATCATTTGGTGCAAAAGAAAAATTTATTCAAATAATTATAAACGAAAGTGGCATAACAGATAAAACTCATATTCAAATGGATTTACCGAGAATGGGATTTGAACTGGTAAATATTCAATACGATCCTGGACGCAGAATAAACAAACTACAAAAGAAAACAAAAATTCTTAACAATGTTCAAAAACAAGCTTTTTCAGAATCTCCTTATAATTTTACATTTGCACTGTATGTATTTTCTAGAAGTATGCAACACAATTTACAAGTAATTGAACAAATTGCTCCGTATTTTACTCCAGACTTTACTGTTACAATGAATATGAACGAACTGTACCAACGAGTAGATGTTCCTATTGTTCTAATGGACATAGATATTAACGAAGATTATGAAGGAACATTCGATCAGCGTAGATCAATAGTTTCTGTGTTGCAGTTTAATATGAAAGGTTACATTTACTCGCCCACAAAAACTAATACTACTGGTGTTATTGAAACTAGTGACATTAATTTGTTTGACGGCTTGACTGGAAATAATTTTATTTTAGATATTGGATATACCGGAGACGCTGATATCGGTCCGTCAAGTATTGTTTGGTCTCCCGAAGGAAATCCATGAAATCTAGTAATGAAAAAATATCAGATGCACTGAATATCAAATTTACACCAGAAGAAACTACTTCAATAGTTAAACCTGTTCCAGAAAAAGAGTCTACAGATTTAACAGGAGATTTTAATTCTGCTCGACAGAATATTTCTTCTCTGATTGATACTGGAATGACTGCATTAGACGGAATATTAAAGGTGGCAACAGAATCCGATTCTCCCAGAGCATATGAAGTATTATCTAATATGATCAGAACTTTAAGTGAAATGAATAAGGATCTGATGGATATACACGAGAAAATGTCGAATACCGAATCTAAAAAAATTACAGTTAAAAATACAACAAATAATTCAATATATGTGGGATCTACTAGTGATCTTCAAAATCTAATTAATAGAGAAAGAAGTCCGTTAAAAGTTTTTGAAGAAGAGGATAAAGAATGAAGAAGCCTGGATATCTGGGAAACACAAATCTTAAACCAGAAGGCCAACGCATTGAATTCACTAAAGAACAAGTAGAAGAATATGTTCGTTGTGCCCAAGATCCTAGTTATTTTGTATCCAAATATATCAAAGTAGTTTCTCTTGATAAAGGTCTTGTTGCTTTTGATATGTATCCGTATCAGAAAAAAATGATCGAAATGATTCATAATAATAGATTTGTTATAGCAAAACTTCCCAGACAGAGTGGAAAAACTACAACAGTTGCCTCTTATTTACTACATTATATTTTATTTAATCAGAGTGTTAATATTGCCATTCTGGCAAACAAACAGTCTACTGCAAGAGAAATTCTTGCACGGTTGAAATTGTCATACGAATATTTGCCTCTTTGGTTACAACAAGGAGTTCGAGAATGGAACAAGCACTCTATTGTTTTAGAAAACGGATCTCGAATTATTGCAGCTGCTACTTCTTCTAGTGCAATTCGTGGAGGATCTTATAATGTTATTCTTTTAGACGAATACGCACACGTTCCTACTACAGTGGCAGAAGAATTCTTCAGCTCTGTTTATCCTACGATCACTGCCGGTCAAACTACCAGAGTTATAATGATTTCTACTCCAAAAGGCCTAAATATGTTTTATCGTTTTTGGAAAGGAGCTCAAAGTAAACAAAACGAATATATTCCGATGGAAGTTACATGGAATGAGGTTCCAAAATACCCAGGAGGGG
>Ga0194117_10001510_pt1 | contig 26857 bp, 18 predicted proteins | sample TA2MahsurfametaG_FD_160579 | JGI IMG/M metagenome (GOLD analysis project Ga0194117, IMG submission 160579) | Freshwater microbial communities from Lake Tanganyika, Tanzania - TA2015009 Mahale N1 surface | ecosystem: Environmental > Aquatic > Freshwater > Lake | place: Tanzania: Lake Tanganyika...
CCAATTCCCTTTCTTTTGTCGCGATCATTGGACTTATTGCTTTGGCAGGAATCGAGGTGAAAACCTCCATTCTATTGGTGGATTTTACCAATCAGTTGCGAAAAGAAGGAGTAGAACTTGATACTGCAATTCAACAATCCGGGGAAATTCGCTTCCTTCCTATCGTGCTGACTACCATCACCGCCATAGGTGGATTGATCCCAGTAGCCTTGAGTACAAATCCCCTGATTTCTCCACTTGCCATCGTACTCATAGGTGGATTAATCAGTTCTACCATCTTGTCCAGAATCGTTACTCCAGTATTGTACAAACTCCTACCCCCTAAAATTTAAAGGAATACCATAAGGGAGTTATTGCCTTGGGATACAAAAACTTAAATCTTTTCTTTATATTTCCTAACTATTTAAAAAATTCAAAACTTATGAAACTACTTTCTCACCTCTTGCTATGCTTTGGATTGGTTTTATTTTCCTCCATGGCAATGGCTCAAGACTCTGATTACTTTGTAGGAGATTGGGACGTCCAAATCAAAGACACGCCCATGGGAACCATCAGCCTCGTCCTCACCCTCGAGCGGGTAGATGGTAAATTGGTTGGCAAATTTGTGAATACTCAAGCCAACACCACCATCAACATGAGCCAAATTACTGAAGTTGAAAACAGCGTTACGCTAACTTTCTTTGCCGAAGGCATGGACCTCTACTTGACTCTAAATCCTGTAGATGAAGAAAATGTATCTGGCCTACTTATGGACTCCTTTTCTGTGGAAGGGAAGCGAGTTAAAAAAGAAAATTAAAGCGGGATACCCCGCTTTAATTTTTTCGACCAAGTAAAGGAAGGAAGCTTAAGACTACTTCCATTTTTTGAGTTGAGCATATACCAGGTGTAAAGGAAGTCCCATCACCGTAAAATAAGAACCAGTGATGCTATTCACTCCTATAAATCCTATCCATTCTTGAATCCCATAGGCACCCGCTTTATCAAATGGCTGGTATTTTTTTAGGTAATGCCAAATTTCATCTTCTTCTAAAAAGCAAAATGTCACCTTTGCTTCATCCTCCAAAGTGATGGAAGTTTTTTGATCTTTTAGCGTTACCGCCGTCATCACGGTATGGGTAGTACCTGATAGACTTTTCAACATCTCAAAGGCTTCCTGTTCAGTGGCTGGTTTTCCCAATACTTTTCCCTGATCAATCACCACAGTATCAGCCGTGATAAGGAGTTCATTTTCATGGAGATCCACAGGAAATGCATCTGCTTTCAATTTGGCAAGGTAAGCAGCAGCAAATTCCGCTGGAATCTCCTCGGGAATCCTCTCATCAATTGGAAAAGCCTTCACTTGAAAATCTAACTCTAAGCCCCGTAAAAGATCTTGTCTTCTGGGAGATGCAGAAGCTAGAATAATTTTTTTTGATGCGAGATTAGATAAAAAACTGGTCATAATCGTATTCAAATTCTTCTTGCTTAATACTTCCAAACAGTAAGCCTCCCAAGGCTTTGGGATAAAAATAAGTAGATTTTTGTGGCATAACATGGCCAGATTTACATACTTCTACGACTTGCTTCAAGTCTACTTCCCTCGTAATTACTGCAAAGGAAGCTATACCTGATTCTACCTCAAGTAGGCATCTAGAAAAATTTCTCTCAAATCCTAAATGAGCTGAATGGCGCTGATCTTCCATGGAAAGACCCAAAACTTTGTAAAATAGGATATAATGCAAAATTACTACATCAAGTTCACGTAAGGCTTCGGGAAATGCCTCGGCAATAACATCAAATTTTTCTGGCCTAAACTTGATCACATAGGCTGCATCGCCCCAAATCAAACCAAAAGACCGTTTTCTTTGAAAAGCATAGGTGGCCAATTCTTCTGCATCCCCGAGAAATCTGGATTCAAACCAAGGTTCTAAATCATCCAGAAACTTTTCCTTGGAATGTGGATAGCCGTAATACAACCTATGGGTAGGCAAAATTTGAAGATGGTTGCCATGGATATTTGTCAGGTACATTACATGGTAATCTGTTCCCTTCCATGCCACATCCTTATTCACTTCAGCCATTTCTTTCCTGAAAGCAATCGCCGCTTCCAGCCGATGATGTCCATCGGCTAAAATCACTTTTTTTGCAGAAAGCGTGGCCACAAATTTGGCAATGGCCTTTGGATCGGTGATTACCCCCAACACTTCACGTACGCCTTGATAGTCCTCCAGATCGTATAAAGGATTTTCCATGGCAAGATCCATTAAAGCTTCCAGTTCATTTTCCTCATCTTCGTACAATCCATGGGTAGGGCTCGCTTGGATTTCAGTTGACCTTAGTAAATCAATTCGGTCAGAAACAGCCGAAGGTATGGTTTGCTCGTGGCGCAAAATTTCACTCTCTTTCCAGTCGTAGGCCTTGATATGGGCGATGAATCCCTTTCTACATCGCTCCATCTCTTCTCCAGGAAGTCTAAAGTATTGGTAATACACATAAATACCTGGCCTATGGTCTTGAATCAAAATCCCTTCCGTCTTCCATTTATTCAAGATACTTTTGGCCTCTTTTGCTGGGTCTGTTCCTTGGGGAACCGAAAGATGAATACTGTTTATGGGATTTTTGTACAGGATATCTCTTTGCTTTTGGGAAACCACGTCAAATAAGGGCGCCGTTAGGGCTTCCATATTCTTTGCCAGATCATCCCTATATCTCCAAGCTCTAATCGGTAAAATTTCTGCCATTAGATCAGTCGGTTGGGCCAGTTGGTGGATGTGGCAATGGGTATTTTAGGATTTCTTTTAGCGTCTTCCTTTTCAAAAAATTCCACTGCCAATGCAGCTAACAGTTGCTTTTCTTCTTGGGTAAATACAGACTCCAAAACCTCAGGACTGAAATAGCGCTCCACAAATTTGGTATCAAAATTTCCGGATTGAAACGCCTGATGCGTCAAGGCAAATCGACAAAAATCCAAGGTAGTCTGAATTCCCGTGATTCGATAGTCATCAATGGCACGAATCATCCGATCAATAGCCTCTTGACGAGTTGCCCCATGGGCAATCAATTTGGCAATCATGGGATCGTAATAAATTGGAATCTCCATGCCCTCCTCAAATCCATCGTCTACTCGGATACCCGGGCCTTGAGGCCTTTGATAGGTATGGAGCTTTCCTATATCCGGTAAAAAATTGTTCTTAGGGTCTTCTGCATAAACGCGGATTTCAATAGCATGCCCATGAAGATGCAAATCCTCTTGTGTAAATGATAAAGGCTTTCCCTCGGCAATCCAAAGTTGCTCTCGAACTAGGTCTTTCCCTGTAATCATCTCCGTCACAGGGTGCTCTACCTGAAGCCGGGTATTCATCTCTAAAAAATAGAAGTTTAGGTGTTCATCTACAATAAATTCCACCGTTCCTGCTCCATAATAGTTGCATGCTTTCGCGACACCAATGGCAGCCTCTCCCATCGCCTTACGCATGACGGGATTTACTACAGCCGAAGGAGCTTCCTCAATCACCTTCTGGTGCCTACGCTGGATGGAACATTCGCGTTCAAATAAATAGACCAGGTTTTGGTGTTGATCTCCTAAAATCTGGATTTCTATATGACGAGGAGAAGTGATGTATTTTTCAATGAAAACCGCTCCATCCCCAAAAGATGAAATCGCTTCAGATACGGCACGCTTCATTTGTTCCTCAAATTCTTCTTCGGAATTCACAATCCTCATTCCTTTACCCCCTCCCCCAGCTGAAGCTTTAATCAGTATAGGATATCCTATTTCTTTGGCTTTGGCTTTGGCAAATTCTACATCGGAAATAGATTCCTCCGTACCTGGTACCAAGGGAATGTTGTAGCTGGAAACGGCTTGCTTGGCGGCAAGCTTAGAGCCCATGATCTCTATAGCTTGTGGAGAGGGACCCACGAAAATAATTCCTGCTTCTTTTACTTTTCTGGCGAAAGAAGCATTCTCAGAAAGGAATCCATAGCCCGGATGTATGGCATCTACCTGCAATCTCAAACAAGCTTCTATGATTTTGTCAGCTACAAGATAGGACTGATTGGATGGGGCTGGACCTAGGCAAACTGCCTCATCAGCAAATTTTACATGAGGAGACAATCGATCTGCCTCCGAGTACACCGCTACAGTAGCTATTCCCATTTCATGAGCCGTCCTCATGATTCGCAGGGCAATCTCACCCCGGTTGGCTACCAAAAGCTTGGATATTTTTGCCATAGACTAGCTAAAGATTTTTTGGGTTTATCAAAGTATCCCTGCGAAATACGGAATTTATTTTGAGCTTTTTCACCTTTATTCTTTAGTAAAACTAGTTTTTTGTTTACAAGTTAGATTCCTCTTATTTTTGGTTGATTTTATCAAAATCACTTATCCCTAACCCTTTAAAATCAAAAGACCTTGGATTTATTTTCAAAATTAAAAACGAATATGGGCCCCTTGGGCAAGCACTCTGAGTTTGCAGACGGCTACTGGTCGTTTCCCAAATTGGAAGGAGAAATTGCCCCAAGAATGAAGTTCAAAGGAAAAGAAGTTCTTACCTGGAGTCTGAACAACTATCTCGGATTGGCAAACCATCCCGACATTCGAAAAGCAGATGCTGATGCTGCCGCTAAATGGGGGGCAGCCTATCCTATGGGAGCTCGAATGATGTCTGGACAAACAGATCTTCACGAGCAACTGGAGGACGAATTGGCTTCTTTTGTTGGAAAAGAAAAATCCTATTTATTGAATTACGGCTATCAAGGCATCATGTCAGTAATTGATGCACTTTTGGATAGAAAAGATGTAGTCGTTTACGATTCCGAATGCCATGCCTGCATCATCGATGCTTTGAGGATGCATCTAGGAAAAAGGTATGTGTTTCCCCACAACGATATAGAAAACTGTGAAAAACAACTGCAACGTGCTACCAAGCTAGCGGCCGAAACAGGGGGAGGTATCCTTGTAATCACCGAGGGTGTATTTGGAATGACAGGCGATCAAGGAAAATTGAAAGAAATCGCTGCACTTAAAAGCAAATACGAGTTTCGACTCTTGGTTGACGACGCACATGGTTTTGGTACCATGGGTGCCAGGGGAGCAGGAACAGCCGAAGAACAAGGAGTGCAGGATCAAGTAGATCTTTACTTCTCTACTTTTGCCAAATCTATGGCTTCTATAGGAGCATTTATAGCAGGTGATGCAGATGTCATTTTATTCTTAAGATACAACATGAGGTCTCAGATCTTCGCCAAGTCACTTCCCATGTTACTGGTAGAAGGTGCCTTGAAAAGATTAGATATGCTGAGAAGTCAACCTGAGTTGAAAGATAATCTTTGGAAAATTGTACATGCTTTAAGAAAAGGACTTGTAGAAAATGGATTCAGTACTGGTAAATCAAATTCTCCAGTAACTCCAGTAGTTCTCAACGGTACGGTAGGTGAAGCAGCTGCCCTATCCATGGATTTAAGAGAGAATTTTGGCATCTTTTGTTCCGTAGTTATTTACCCTGTAATACCTAAAGGCATGATTATCTTGAGGTTAATCCCAACAGCAGTACATACCTTAGAGGATGTAAACTTGACTGTTAAGGCTTTTGCTGCGGTAAAAGACAAGCTCGTTTCTGGAATTTATAAGAACTCCGAGATAGCTCTTTCTTTCGGTGAATAAAAAATTTTATAAAAAAAACGGCCTCTGAGTTGAAATAGAAAGTATTTGACCTATATTGGACTTTATAAACAATCATCAACCCTAAAAAACTTTTACTATGAGCAGATTTAGCGACGTAAAAAATTTAGTAAACAGCCTAGAAGCTGATTTCGAAAAGTTCTATGGCAAAGGAAACCAAGCTGCAGGTACCCGTGTTAGAAAAGGTATGCAAGATTTGAAGAACCTAGCTCAAGCTATCCGTACTGAAGTACAAAACAAGAAAAACGCTGGTTGATCCAGAAAAAAAAAAGGTGGGATTACCCACCTTTTTTTTTGAAAGTGGAGCCTAAAACTCCACTTTATTATTTTCTAAGGAGACGTCAGCCATTCTTCTACTAGGATCTATTTCTACAGATTTGATAGACTCAATAGGTTTGGACACGTGTAAAGTCATTTGAGGAAAGGTCCAAGTCCAAACCTTAGTCTGCACCCTTGGAGCACTTCCTTGCTCCTCTGCCTTCTCTCCCCTCATCACGTCAAGCGGCAAATAGATTAGTTCTTTGGTTCCATCTTGGTAGGTAATTTGCAGATCTACTGGCATGGGCATCAACCCAATTCTATGCAAGGTAATGCTAGTTCCTTCTTTAGTAGGCACTACTTCCTTGACGGCGTAGTCGATGGTTTTGGTAGAATAGACGAAATATTCCTTATACCAATCCAATTCCAGCCCACTTTGCTTTTCCATTGCGCGGATCAAATCATTGGAATTGGGATGTCTAAATTGCCAGGTATTCCAATAGCGTAGCATCCCCTTGTCCCTTGCCTCTTCCCCTATGACATATCCCAACTGAGCCAAGAAAACAGCTCCTTTCGAATAAGCAGCTGATCCGTATGCCGAGTTGGTGTGGTAATGGTCTGCATGAGTAGACATGGGTTCTTCTAGCCCAGAGGCTACTAGCCTGTAATATCCCGCATAAGATCCTCTGTGGGGATTTTCAGATTTTAAGAAAATGGAAGACATGGCCAAGTTTGTAGCATAGGAAGTAAAACCTTCATCCATCCAAGGGTAAAGAGATTCATTGCTTGCTAGCACTCCGTGAAACCAACTATGGGCCAACTCGTGCGCCATCACACCTACAAGACTTGCTAAGGAACGTTCTCCAGTTACCAGCGTAGACATGGCATATTCCATTCCTCCATCTCCCCCTTGTACTACAGAAAACTGTTTGTAAGGATATTGTCCAAATCGTTCAGATAAAAACGTGATTGCTTTGGGTGTAAATTCCTTCAATTTCTCCCAGTTTTCGCTGGTCTTTTCTCCAGGTATGTAAAAATGGTGGACAGTAATCCCGTTGGGCATCTGAATTTTGTCGTGGGCATATTTGTTGTCCGCTGCCCACATGAAATCATGCACTTTTGGGGCTACAAAATGCCATGTAAGCGTATTTCCTTTGGGTTCTGGTACCTTGACTCCTTCATCTTCGTACCCATGACCTATTTGGTTGGGATTTTGAAGGTAGCCTGTTCCCCCTAGGGTATAGGTTTTGTCTATGGTAATTTTAACATCAAAATCTCCCCAAATCCCATAAAATTCTCTTCCTACATAGGGGTTCGCATGCCAACCTTGTTCGTCATAATTGGCCAATTTGGGATACCATTGAGACATAGAATACCGCACTCCTTCTTCAGAATCCCTTCCAGACCTTCTCACTTGAAGAGGAACTTGCCCCTCAAAACTCATTTCAAGCTGGGCGCTACTATGAGGTAAAATAGGATCGATCAAATCTACTTCGAGGATGGTTCCTTCTTCTTTCATCTTCAAAGGAGTACCGTTCATGGTTAGTCGTGTTGCATGAAGGTACCCTATCTCTTCAGGAGTAAGTTTTGATATTCTATCTTTTACCCTTTGGTCTGGATCTGCTATCGTTCTGGATCTTACATCCATGGCACTTCCAGGCTGGAAGGCATTGTAGTAAAGGTGATAAAAAATTCGCCTTAGGGTGTCTGGGGAATTGTTGGTATACCTAAGTACTTGCGTACCAGTATAGCGATTGGTTTTTACATCCAAGTTTACTTCCATCGTGTAGGATACGGCTTGTTGAAATCTATCCTGCTGCGCGATGGCCGTTGAGGCGAGTCCTAAAATCAAGAAGATCCCAAGAAGGGTTAGCCCATGTTTTTGCATTTTTTTCTTTTTGTCAAAGAAACTTAAAAGTAAAGGCTAAGTCAAACCTTGCATGTAATTTTAAAGTCATGATATTCTACCTTAACCATCCACTAAAGGAAATTTGATAGGGAAAATCACCAAAAAGTTATTAATTGAGATCAAATTGAAAACTGTAGCCTTTCTATGAAAAAAATTTATCTAGTAGCGCTTGCTTTTATCCTTTGCCTAAGCAGTCAAGCCCAACAAGTCAACATGGAATTATTCAAATCCATGAAAGCCCGCAGCATTGGTCCTGGAGCCATGAGCGGAAGAATTACTGCCATAGATGCCATACACGATGATCCTAGCATCATGTATGCAGGTTCTGCTTCTGGAGGATTATGGAAATCTACCTCCGGTGGTATCACTTGGGAGCCTATTTTTGATCAGGAAAAAGTACACTCCATAGGAGCGATTTCCATTTACCAAAAAAATCCATCCATCATCTGGGTGGGTACCGGAGAAGGTAATCCCCGAAATTCCCTCAATATGGGCTATGGAGTATATAGGTCTTTGGACGCAGGAAAAACTTGGCAATTGATGGGGCTTGAAAAGACCAGAGCCATTCATAGAATAATTGTACACCCCGATGATCCCAACACGGTATTTGTTGGAGCCATAGGCTCACCTTGGGGAACCCAAGAAGAACGAGGAGTATATAAAACCAGCGATGGAGGAAAAACTTGGAAAAAAATCCTTTATGTAGATCAAAAAACAGGAGTGGGTGAAATGATCATGGATCCCAATAATCCCAACAAACTCTTTGTCAACATGTGGGAGCACCGCCGTTACCCTTGGTTCTTCGAATCAGGAGGAGAAAGTTCAGGATTGTATGTGACCCATGATGGGGGAGAAAACTGGAAAAAATTAAGTGCAGAAGAAAATGGACTCCCTAAAGGAAAACTTGGTAGAATGGGTTTGGCCATATCCAAAGCAAATAGCAATAAAGTATATGCCCTGATAGAATCCTCTAAAAATGCGCTTTACGTATCCGAAGATGGGGGAGGAAAATTCACCATGATAAACGATAAAGGTGAAATTGGAGATAGACCCTTCTATTATTTTGAAATTTATGCAGATCCTAAAAATGAAAATAGGCTATACACCTTGTATTCTAGGGTTGGCGTGACCGAAGATGGTGGAAAAAGCTTCAGAGAACTGATGTCTTACGAAGGAGTACACCCAGACCACCATGCTTGGTACATCAATCCCCATGATCCAAATCTGCTTATAGATGGCAACGATGGAGGATTAAACATTTCTAGGGATATGGGTAAAACCTGGTTTTTTGCTGAAGGATTGACCGTTGGACAGTTCTACCACATCAATGTAGACAACGAACTCCCCTACAATGTCTATGGAGGGATGCAGGACAATGGTTCCTGGACAGGCCCAGCTTACCTTTGGAGAAATGAAGGAATTAGGAATACTTATTGGCAAGAAGTATCGTTTGGAGATGGCTTCGATGTAGTGCCCCATCCAGCCAATTCTAGGTATGGCTACACCATGTCGCAAGGAGGAAATGTGACACGGTACGATAAACTCACTGGTCACAACCGTGTGGTACGCCCTACCCATCCAGATAAGGATGTCTTTTTACGATTCAATTGGAATGCAGCCATTGCTCAAGATCCTCACGATGTCAATACTGTATATTATGCTTCTCAGTTTTTGCACAAGTCAACCGATTCAGGTGAAACTTGGGAAATTATTTCTCCAGATTTGACCACCAACGATTCGACCAAACAAAGACAGCAATTTACAGGAGGACTAACTTACGATATCACCGGAGCTGAAAACCATACCACCATCCTAACTATTGCTCCTTCTCCCGTATCCAAACAGGTCATTTGGGTGGGTACCGACGATGGGAATTTACAACTAACTCAAGATGGGGGAAAAACATGGACCAATGTGGCTTCCAAACTGACTGGCTTACCCAAGGGCTCCTGGATTCCTCAAGTCCAAGCGTCAACCTTTGCCGCAGGTGAGGTATGGGTAATTGCCAATAATTATAGAAATAATGATTTTGCTGCTTACGCTTACCATAGTTCTGATTTTGGAAAAACATTTACCCGTATCGTCGACGATTCAAAAGTTTGGGGATATACTTTGTCTATCAAGCAAGATCCAACAGAGCCTAATTTGGTGTTCTTAGGTACAGAATATGGACTATACGTATCTTTTGATAAGGCTAAAACTTGGAACAAGTGGGAACATGGATATCCTAAGGCGGTATCCACCTATGACATGACTATTCAAGAGCGGGAGGCAGATTTGGTAATTGGTACCTTTGGCCGAGCCATTTACGTTTTGGATGACATACGCCCCTTGCGTGCCTTTGCTAAAAATGGAGGCAAAGCCCCTGCAGACAAAATTACTGCCTTTCCTGCCCCAGATGCATATCAAGCTGAAATCCAGCAGCCCCATGGAGAACGCTTCATGGCTTCTGCTAAGTATTCTGGAGAAAATAGAGCGTTTGGAGGCCGACTGAGCTATTTTGTCCAAGACGAAAAAGAAAAATTGGATTCGGTTACAGTAAAGATATTCAATGAAGCTGGAGAACACATCCGTACGCTTAAAGGACAACCGTCTTTAGGCGTTAACCGAATCAGTTGGAATTTGGATCGCAAGTCTACTGCCGAAATGACTGGAGGATTTGGTGGTGGCCAAGGAGGAGGTCAAGGAGGTGGAGGTCGTAGAGGGTTTTTTGAGCCTAGCGGAGGGGATGCACTTCCAGGTACCTATGAGGTACTCTTCCTTTATGGAGGAGATAGTGCAAAAACTAGCATTACGGTGCATGCTGATCCCAGGATTCAGCCCAATCCAAAAGATTTGATAGCTAAAGATGTCTTTTTGAAAAAAGTTGAAAGTTTATCTTCAGAAGTGACTGCTGCAACCAAAAAGTTGGATGAAGCTCAAAAGGTAATCGATAAGGTCAATGCTCTGCTTAAGGATATCAAAACAGAAGAAGGAAAGGCCTTAGAAACAGCTGCCAAAGACATTAAGAAAAAGTTAGACAAAGCCAGAGAGGCATTCAATGGACCGAGAAGAGATGGTCAAGGAATCGTTAGAAATCTATTCCCAACCACCATGACCCACCTCTTTGCACCAAGAAGCTATGCCAATTCTAGCTATGGCGCACCAGGGGCTACTGAAGAGCGATTGCTAGCTCATGCCAAGGAGGCTGCAGCAGCTGCTATTGCCGAGGTGGAAGCCTTTATTCAGGGAGAGTGGAAAGTTTTTGAAGAGAAAGTGAAAGCTACCCCTTTGGACTTATTTCAAAACATGAAAAAATAAAAATTAACAAGAGCAAAAAAAGCACTCTGAATCTTCCGAGTGCTTTTTTTTATTCCTTTTCAACCTTCGATAGACCTTGAGAATGCTTGATAATGGGTGTTCTAACCTTTAGCTTTGTTTATCTTTCCTTACCAATCAAATCCTTCCACTTGAATTCCAAAAGCAAAATTTCCTGGAAAACTGCCTCAGGGATTGTCATGGCCAACATGATAGGAACCGGAGTTTTTACTAGTCTTGGATTTCAATTAACAGTCGTTCAAAATACCTGGTCAATTCTGCTTTTATGGATTATTGGTGGAATTATGGCCTTGATGGGTGCTTTGGTCTATGCTGAGTTGGGAACGCACTTCAAAAAGACTGGAGGAGATTATATTTTTTTATCAGAAACCATACATCCCATAGTAGGCTACTTGTATGCTTGGGTTTCCTTAGTCGTTGGCTTCTCTGCACCTATTGCCATTGCCGCCATGGCCATGAACGATTACTTGGAGCCTCTCGTTGGAAAATCAATTCTTCCCGGATTACTTTTTTTACTTTTCATTCCATGGGTTCACATTTTTTCTATAAAGCGCTCCGCCCAATTTCAAGATTTAATGACTGGATTTAAAATTATTTTTATCCTAGCACTGATTGGGATTGGATTTTTATTTAGCTCGAAAGCAATACCCCAAGCTTTCGATTTTTCTTCTTCTTGGCAGCAGGAAGTACTATTACCGGGCTTTGCTGTATCCTTGATTTATGTTTTTTACGCTTATACAGGATGGAATTCTGCCGCGTACATCACCGAAGAAATTGATCACCCAAGAAAAAATCTTCCTAAAGCCTTGATTGGAGCGACTCTTGGGGTAATGCTGCTATACCTTTTGGTACAACTTGTAATCCTTAAGCATGCCTCTGTGGACCAACTTTCTGGGCAAGTAAACATAGCCAACCTAGCTTTTGGAAATTTATTTGGGCCCAACGGAGCCCTGTGGGTCAGTGTTTGTATTGGCATTCAACTCATCGCTACTATTTCTGGTTATGCCTGGGTCGGACCTAGAGTGACATTTGCTATGGCCAAGGACTATTCCCTTTGGAAACCTTTGTCCGTAGTCAATTCACAAGGAATCCCCGTGAGAGCCATTTTTGTAAATTCTGGAATTAGCTTATTCCTTTTTGTGACGGGATCCTTCGAGCAAATCATGCTTTATGCAGGATTTGTCCTGCAGCTAATGAGTACCGTAACAGTTTTTTCCTCCTTAAAAATAAAACAGGAGCTTGGATTTAAAACACCCCTAAAGCCCTTGTTACAATTGATATATATTATTTTCAGCCTCGTACTGATGGTATACCTTCTTAGGGATAGACCCCTAGAAAGCCTAGCAGGCATAGGAATTTTAGTATTGGGACTGGGGGTTTATGCCTTAGATAAAAAAACAGGGAAGTGAAATCCCCTTAAGAATCAATCACATTTTTTCGTTGCCCAAACTTACTTGGAGTATTATCCGGTCTTGGCTCTGGGACCTGAGACAAAGGTGAGGAGAATTCAGGATAACCCTTACTTGTGCCCGCCTTTGGGAATTTCTTTTTCTTTTTTTTCTTCCTCTTTTTTATGTCAGAAGATGAGGAAGATACGGCATTTGAATTTTTTTCCCCCAGGAAGGTCGGCCCTGCTTGCATGGCTGACGGTAAGGGGAGCTTTGGTACAGACATCCCTATCAACTTCTCTATGCGTACAAACTTAGGCTGATCCTTTGGATTGACAAAGGTGATAGCTTCTCCTTTTGCATCCGCCCTAGCCGTACGACCTACCCGATGCACGTAATCTTCAGGATCACTAGGGGTATCGTAATTGATCACCAACTCGATTCCTACTACATCTATCCCTCTGGAAATAATATCTGTTCCTATAAGGATTTTAACTGCTTTATTTTTAAAGGCAGCCATGATTTGCTCTCGCTCGGTTTGTTCTAAATCCGAATGAAAAGCTTCTACATCAAATCCTTTTTTCAAAACCTTGTACAATGCTTTTACCTTTTCTTTGGTAGAGCAAAAAATAATGACGGCTTCATAAGCCCTCTGGGAAAGTATGTACCGAACCAATTCCTCTTTTTGGGTATCGTAGACAGAGTACATGGATTGCGTTACCCCAGCAGCTGTTTTACCAATAGCAATGGAAATTTCCTCCGGCTTATTTAGAATCTTCATACTAAACTGTCGGATTTTGGGAGGCATGGTGGCGGAAAAAAGTATGGTCTGCCTTTGAATAGGTAAATAGGTGATTATTTTTAGAATATCGTCTGAAAAACCCATATCCATCATCCGATCGGCCTCGTCTAGAACCAGGTGCTTCAAGGTACTTAAATCAATTTTACCACCAGCCAGTAAGGCAATGAGACGGCCTGGAGTAGCTACCACAATCTCAGCTCCCGTTTCCAAGGCCTTCTTTTGCTGCTCCCATACTATCCCATCTCCTCCCCCATAAATGGGTACCGAGCTGACACCTAAGAAATAGGAAAAACCTTGAATTTGCTGATCAATTTGAATCGCTAATTCTCTGGTAGGAGCCAAAATCAAGGTATTCAAGGTACTTGTTCCTTCCTTTGATATTTTATTCAATATAGGAAGTACAAATGCAGCGGTCTTACCCGTTCCCGTTTGGGCACAGGCGATAAGGTCTTTTCCATCCAGAATAACAGGAATAGCCAATTCCTGTATGGGAGTGGGCTGATCAAAGCCCATGGCATCTAACCCTTCTTGAAGGGAGGATTCAAAATTAAATGTATTAAAATTCAAGAATTGGTATTTTAACGCTGAGGTATAGGTTCAAAAAAGAATATCCTCAAAGATACACGATTTAAAACCAATTCTCTGAACTTAAAGTTTAAGCACGGTGTCTCTTTGCATAAAGCACCCTCCCTTTTGTATCAAATTCCCCTTCTCTAAGAATAGAAACGAAAGAAAAATGATGAATTATTTCCCACTCCTACCCAATCCCTTGCAGAAGTGATGCTATTGAACTATTCTTATCTAAAATTGCCTTCTTGAGGCGATCGATCCATTCGTGGAAATTTCATAATTCAATTTCTAATTAGAAGTATACCCTCATGAAAAAGCTAATTTCACTCCTACTCTACCTAGCTTCCTTCAACCTTTCTGGACAAGGACTTCCTGGTCTTGGTGCGGGAACCACTCCCAATAACCGCCCAATCTTACACGGTAAAAACTGGGTAGCCATTACCGGTAAGCCTCTGGCTGCCACGGCAGGGGCAATGATCTTTCAGCAAGGTGGAAACGCGGTAGATGCAGCCTGCGCCATGATTGCAGCGACATCTACCATGTGGGATGTCCTATCATGGGGGGGAGAGACACAAGCCTTGATCTATCATCCTCAACTTAAAAAAGTAATTGCCATCAATGCCATGGGAGTAGCTCCAACTGGTGCGACGGTAGAGTTTTATAAAGGACAGGGAATGGATTATCCTCCTCAATATGGGCCTTTGGCTGCTACAACACCAGGAACACCGGGAGGAATCCTCACCATGTTGGCAGAATATGGAACCCTGAGTTTGGAACAAGTACTCAAGCCCGCCATGGATTTAGCCAAAGGCTATCCTATCGAAGCTCAAACAGCCCAAGCGATCGAAAATAACAAGTCACGCATCAAAGAATGGCCCTATTCCAAAAAGGTGTTCCTCCCCCATTTGGGTGAATCCAGAGAGGCTCCTGTAGCTGGGGAAATCTTTGTGCAAGAAGATTTATACCAAACCCTATTCAAATTAGTGGAAGCCGAGCGTGCTGCTTTAAAAGCTAAAAAATCTAGAAAAGAAGCTATCTATGCAGCATACGATCGGTTTTATAAAGGAGATATTGCCAAAGAAATAGTCAGAGGCACACGAGAACAAGGCGGCCTATTCACTGAAGCGGATTTGGCCAATTGGAAAGTAAAAATCGAGGAGCCTCTGCAGGTAAACTACCGAGGCATCGATGTCTATAAAATGCAAGAGTGGACACAAGGTCCCGCCTTGCTACAGTCCTTAAATATCTTGGAGAATTTTGACCTCAAATCCATGGGGTACAATTCCACCAATTACATCCATACGGTATACCAAGCCATGAGTTTGGCCTTCGCAGACCGAGATTTTTACTACGGTGATCCTGCATTCGTCAAATCCCCCATGATAGGCTTACTCTCCAAGGAATATGCAAAGCAAAGAGCAGCGCTTATTGGCCCCATCAACAATCCTCAATTAGGTGCAGGGGATCCCTACCCCTTTCAAGGAGAAAGTAACCCCTACCTGCACTTGTTGAACAAAAACAAAGAAAAAATAGCTGTACTCCACTCGAATGAAGGTTCAAATCAGGTAGATGCCAAGTTTTTAGCTGATTTTCAGAGTGGGACCACCTCGGTGGAAGCCGCGGATGCAGCTGGATGGGTGGTATCGGTCACTCCTTCTGGAGGCTGGATCCCAGCCGTGATTGCCGGAAATACGGGGGTAGGGCTCTCCCAACGCATGCAGAGTTTTGTGTTGGATGAAAACCTCAATCCTTACAACTTACCCGAACCTGGAAAAAGACCACGGGTCACCCTCACCCCTAGCATGGCGCTGAAGGACGGTAAACCTTACCTTGCCTTTGCCGTGCAGGGAGGGGATTCACAAGATCAAAACCTTCTTCAGTTCTTCCTCAATGTGGTTGAATTTGATATGAATGTACAGGAAGCAGTAGAAGCCCCCAACTTCAATTCCTACCAGATGCAAAGTAGCTTTGGGGATCATGAGATCCGTCCAGGGGCAATTACCCTGAGAGAGGATACTCCAGAATGGGTTCGTCGAGATCTGCTCAAGCGAGGCTACACTATGGAATTTTGGAACAAAACCTCCGGGCCACTCACTGCCATTTGGATGGATTGGAAGCACGGAAGCTTCTGGGGTGGCGCCAGTAACTATGGGGACGATTATGGCATAGCTTGGTAAAGGAAAGGGGAGTATTTCTAACTCCCTTTTTTTTACCATTTTTTATACTTATTTCTTTCGTTTTGCGGTCATAGGGATCACTTGTTGAGTATAAACTCTTCCATTTTCCCCCTTGATTACCATCACTACTTGTTTTCTTTCCCAGTCAATAGTAGCCAATCCATAATTTAATTTGGCTATTAACTCGCTTACTCGTAAGCTATTTTTCTCCTCGGCAATACCCGACCAGGTGTGAGTCATTCCACTGGAAGTCACTTCGTAGAGGCCCATGGGAAATCTCTCCTCCTCCAGCTTCATTATTTCTGCAATATGACGATCCCCACTGAGTAAAATGGGGGTTTGAACACCAGAACTTGCTATAAGTTGAAGTAAGCGCTCTCTTTCTTTGGGGAAATTGGCCCATTTTTCATAGGCATGTTCGGTAGGAAGAAATTGACTACCTGAAACAATAAAATTCACCTTGGCTTTACTCTGGGAGAGCTCATTTTCCAACCATTCCCACTGCTCTTCCCCCAATACCTGACCGTAGGGATTGGCTTGATAGACACGATTTTCCCGCATCAGGGTATCCCTAAAGTAGCGAACATCTAAAAGTATTACCTTGACTTGCTGATCTCCCTTTCCAAAGGTGTGGGAAGTATATCCACCCTCTCGCTTTCGCTCTGGAGCCTGAGCAGGAATACCTACAAAATCAAACATCAAGTCCCTAGACTCCTTTTTTTGTACAAAATTTTTACCTCCATCGTTAATTCCATAATCATGATCGTCCCATACCCCAATGATCGGTGTAGAGGCTTTAAGAACTTGATAATCTAGGTTAGCATTCTGTCTTGCATACTTTGCTCTTAAGGTATCCATGACTCGGGAATCTCCATAAATATTATCTCCCATCCATATCCAAAGGTCCGGATGATCCGCTGCTATGGGTTTCCACAAAGGCTGTGGAGAATCTTGCCTATTGCAAGATCCAAAAGCGATTTTCTCGAACGAATGACGCTGGGAGATAGCATCTTGGACAGCTAAAAAATAAAAAAGGAATAAGGATAGAAAAGTTGGAATAAGTCTCATAAGAAATGGATTTAAATTGACACGGAAAAAATGGAAGATTCAGCAGAAATCTGATTGGATTTTCCTGAAATATTGAAGTTACTCCTTTTGCATCTCTTCTCCAAAAATCTCCTCCACCACCCAGCCCTTTCCCCACTCCTCTTGCTCTTTTTGAGTCCATAATTCGGGAAAAAAGATAACCTTCTGAAAACGAGGTGGGAGGTATTTTTGCCAATTGGTACCCCCAGTTGCAGCAATAACATCGGGATCTCGATGCAAAAAACGCACAGCAGATTTGTAATGTGCCAGAGGCCAAAAGACATTCGCCTTCAAATCAAATTGACGCATCAATTCTCTCAATTCCTTAGAAGGATTTTTCAATTCCGCATATTTTCTCCATAAGTTTTTATGTCGGTAATTGTCGATCAATTCTACCAATCGCTTTCCGTATTTGGCTTCAAAGCTTTTTAAGGTCAAGGTCTTTTTTCCTGTTGCCAATTCAATGGCTCCTTGCTGCCAATACAGATGGGCAAACAATTCTTTAGCAGTCGATTTCCTATTAAAAGAATCTCTTTTACTGAGAGCGACCAAACGATAAGCATCCGTAGCCATCAATTCAATTTCTCTAAATTGTGCACTTTGAAAACCAGAAGAAGGCAACAAGGACATGCGGAATTTCAAAAATTGCTCTTTTTCCATCCCTTTCCACATGACCGCAAAGGAACTGATCAACTGATCAAAATACAGTATTACCCGCTCTAACCTGGAACTAAAAAATTCTTCTGAAATGGAATGTTGATCGGCAAGTTGCTCTAGCTCAGAGAGAATAAGGTTAAAATAGAGCTCGGTGATTTGATGGTAAATGATAAAAATTTTTTCGTCCTTAAAACTTGTTTTAGGCTGCTGCAAGGATAGCAAGGTATCCAAATGTATATATTCCCAGTACGTCAGGTAATCTGCATAGAGCAATCCCTCCAAATATGAAACCATATCTTGGCCAGAAGCCTCAAACTTTTCTTGAAGCTGATTGATCTTTTCTAAAATCTTTGGGTCTAATGAGGAAGCGTCCATAGGAATTTTTACAAAGAAAGCATGTTAAATCAGCTCCTTTCTTCTTAATTTCGATGCAAGATTAGAGAAATTTCTTAGGTAAAATTGAAGTTTTCCAGAATATAAACCAAATAAACCGCGGAGGCCATGGCAATCCAAAAATCTTTGAAGCAAGATCTTTTTGAGGGAGTAGATTTTCTTGATTTAGATGACTTATTGAGCGAGGAACAAAAATTAATTCGCTCCTCCATTCGTGACTTTGTCAAAAAAGAAATTTCTCCCTACATAGAAGATTGGGCTCAACAGGCCCATTTCCCCTATGAAATTGTCAAGAAATTTGGTGAAGTCGGTGCGTTTGGTCCCCAACTTCCTGCCGAATACGGCTGCGGTGGCCTAGATTACATTTCCTACGGGTTGATCATGCAAGAGATTGAGCGAGGAGATTCCGGAATGCGTTCTACTGCTTCGGTGCAAGGATCCTTGGTGATGTATCCCATCTACAAGTTTGGCTCTGAGGCGCAACGTAAAAAGTACTTACCGAAGCTAGCCGCAGGAGAATTATTGGGTTGTTTTGGATTGACCGAACCAGATCACGGTTCCAACCCAAGTGGTATGACCACGAACTACAAAGACATGGGAGATTATTACCTCCTTAATGGGGCCAAAATGTGGATTTCAAACTCCCCCAAGGCAGATCTTGCGATTGTTTGGGCTAAAAATGAAGAAGGAAGAATTCATGGCCTAATTGTAGAACGAGGAATGGAAGGATTCACTACTCCCGAGACCCACAACAAATGGTCCCTTCGTGCTTCCTGTACTGGTGAATTGGTCTTTGACAACGTAAAAGTGCCCAAAGAAAATCTCTTGCCTGGTAAGTCTGGATTGGGTGCTCCCATGATGTGCCTAGATTCTGCTCGTTTTGGAATTGCTTGGGGAGCGATTGGTGCAGCCATGGACTGCTACGAATCCGCCCGGAAGTATGCTGCTGAGCGTATACAATTTGGAAAACCTATTGCGGGGTTTCAATTGACCCAGAAAAAATTAGCTGAAATGCTCACAGAAATTACCAAAGCTCAATTGTTGGCTTGGAAAGTGGGTAAAATGATGAATGAAGGTACTGCCAAGACGGTTCATATCTCCATGGCCAAGCGCAACAATGTGGAAATGGCCTTGAATATTGCCCGCGAGGCTAGACAAATCCATGGGGGCATGGGCATTACGGGAGAATATCCAATCATGCGCCACATGATGAATCTGGAATCTGTATTAACTTATGAAGGAACGCACGATATCCACTTGTTGATCCTAGGCAACGAAATTACCGGGATTCAAGCCTTCAAATAAGAAAACTGTAATACTCACTTGCTTGATTTACCAAAAAAAATGAACTCATTGATTTTAATTGAGCTTAAATTTTTGCGGGGATTCTAAGATGAATTTCACCTCCTTTAGACTAGGTGAATCGTTTCCCCTGAGCAAATACATCACCAAAGCCAAATCCGTTAAATCCACCTTACCTTCATGCTGGGAGGCCTCCATCCTACCGTAAAGCCAAACCCAGGAACCTTTCTGAAAAGGCTTTTCCTCTTTTTGAGGAGAGGAAGTCAACCATGATAGCTCCTCTAGGCTTGAATGAAGTGCATAAGCAGTTTTTCTTTCTTCTTCCAAATCCACCAATTGTACTCCTTTAGGTTCAAAATTTTCCTTTATTTTTTCCCAGGTCCAGCCCTTATGAGACTCACCCTCAAGAGGCTTTTCTGCGTGTTCATGATCCCATTTAGAATTAGAAATTACTTGTACGTATTTCAATTTGCTAGAATCGGCCTCATTTAGTGCTGAACCTACAGATTCCATAGGACCACCCACTAAAATAGTCAAGGGATTTTTTTCTGAACTTTTATTGATTTGCTCTATAATCTCAATGATCGCATAATTAGGTGCAGTCTGTGCCTCAATGAATTTCGTTTTCTTAAAGCCAAAGTGCTTAGCTCCCAAAAAAGCACTCTCCCTCATTTGTGCATCTGCTCCAGGAATGAATTGATTAGAACCCCAAGTGTGGTCACTAAATGCAAAAACCATCAACTGATCTTGCAACTCAAGGGCGGAAAAAAGCGCTAAGGTAAAAGGTGTGGAGGCCCAATCCCCTCTATCGTGTTGGTTACCCTCACTAGTGAATATTAGTCGTTCACCTCTGTAAGGAACCTTTTGTGCTATAGCTTGATAAAAAATACCAGCAAAACAGAAACATAAAAATAAATTTTTTACCATAAAATTCTTCATTAATGAAATTAATTTATTGTTATAAATAATTCATTATCAGTTATTTATATCTATTTTAATTTATGAATTTACCTAATCAATTTTACAAAGTGAATGAATTAATTTCACCAAAGAATCTTTATTCAATTTTACTTTTGATGACAATTGACTGAACTGGATTTACAGGATCATTGGTGAAAATATAGAGATTTCGTTGATCGATCCCTTTTCTTCCAACTGGATCAAATTCAAGGGTCATTTCCATTTTTTCGCCTGGCAAAAGCATGTTTTTGGGCAATTCAGGAACCAGACAAGTACAATTTCCTTGGACCTTTCGAATCTCAAGTGGCTCCTTTCCTATATTTGTCAAGGTGACCGCTTTACGTTGAACCGTGTTGGAACTAATCTCGCCCAAATCAATGATCTTTTGACTGATCATCAGTTGAGGAACTTCATCTAGCTGATCTTTTGAGATAGGAGAAAAATAGTCAAAAAGGTCAGCTAAAATTTCCAATTCCAGTTTCTCTTCCTCCTCTTTTCCCCAGTTAATCCAAATTTTATCAGAAACAGCACCTAATTCTTGCCGTAATTTGGCATCATAGCTGATCTTAAGTAGACCTCGTTCTTGAGGACGAACCAAATCCTGAATCTGTTGAATCTGAATGTAATCAGGTGTCAGCGCATTAAATGCCTGCTTTTCTAAAGCATTGGTTCCATGATTGAAAAATTCGAGGTACTTTACTTTAGGCTCGTTATCAAACACATCCCCCATGGATATTTTCTTCATTCTAAAGCCTAAAGAACCAATTTTTACAGGATAATTCTGCTCCAAATCTGTGGGATAGGGAATGGAGATTCCTTCAAGATAAATGGAATCCTGCACATGAGTTCCTCCTCCTTGCACGAGGATCAATTTGGAAAAATAACCTGCAGATGAGCTTGGATCAAAAGATACTTTTATACTTCCACTTTGACCGAGAGCAAGAGTGTCCTTAGAAAAAGAAACGGCAGTACATCCACATTCAGGAGATACTTGAACCAAATGAAAGGGAGCCGACTGGGTAACGGTAAATTCAAATTCAGCCGTTCGAATTCCCTCTTCTTCTAGTAAGGTGCCTAAATTGATTCGATCTACTTTCCAGATGAGTTTAGGTACACTGGGGGATTGTGCAGGAGAGGAAAAGCTCAAAAACACGCAATAACCAAAAAGAAGTAAAAGAAATTTCATGACTGCAAATAACAAAAAAAATGCCATCAGAATATCTTGATTTAGTTAATTTGCATCAAAATAAGATTAATGGCGAGAGTACTAACAGGAATACAAAGCTCAGGTAGGCCCCACCTCGGCAATATTTTAGGAGCAATAGTTCCTGCTATTCAATTGATTGAGCAAAACAGCAAAGAAGAATCCTTCATCTTCATTGCTGATTTTCATTCGCTCACCAGCCAAAAAGATGGGGCCATACGTAAGCAAAATACCCTTGCAGTAGCCGCAGCCTGGTTGGCCTTCGGTTTGGATATCGAAAAAACCGTTTTTTACAGACAATCTAGAATTCCTGAAGTAGCAGAGTTGAATTGGTACCTCAACTGCTTTGCTCCCTTTCCCATGCTTGCCAATGCACATAGCTTCAAGGACAAGTCCTCTCGATTGGCGGATGTAAATGCAGGCTTATTCACCTACCCAGTACTGATGGCTGCAGATATTTTATTGTATTCGGCAGACCTAGTGCCTGTTGGAAAGGACCAACTGCAGCACTTGGAAATGGCCAGAGATTTAGCAAGTACTTTCAACCATGTGATGGAGGAAGATATCCTGACGCTCCCTGAAGCAAGAATTGCTACCGATGTGATGACCATTCCCGGTACGGATGGACAAAAAATGAGTAAATCCTACCAGAATATTCTGGATATCTTTTTGTCAGAAAAAGAACTCAAGAAAAACGTGAATGCCATCGTTACGGACAGTACTCCTCTAGAAGAATCCAAAGACCCAGATACCTGTACCGTATTCAAATTGTATAGTTTGATGGCTACACCTGCCCAGACCCAGACCTTGCGAGCACAGTATCTCGGGGGTAACTTTGGCTACGGACATGCCAAAAAGGAACTTCTGGACCTCCTATTGACCAAATTCGAGAAAGAGCGAGAACGATTTGACTTTTTCATGAACCATCCCGAGGAAATCGAGGCAAGACTTCTTGCTGGTGAAGCGAAAGCACGGCAAGTAGCGCTTCCGCTCCTCAATCGTGTACGTGAAAAATTAGGATTCTTATAATCAATACGATTACCGGACTTCCCGAAAGTACTCTCGGTCAAAGATCCTAGAATAGATCCATTGCGGCACTTTATCGTGGTAAGGCATCAAATCTTGCAATACTTTTTTCTGAGTTTGGTGTGCTTGCATGACCTGAAGTGTTCTCGAAAAGTAGGACTGCGTTCCTATGGAAAAATCCGGTGCTGGTAGGCCTTTTCCGGGATCCCTGGGGTAATTTTTCTGGAATCCAGCAGAAAGCTTTAAGGCGACCTCGATTTGTTTTTTGCTTAAAGTAACCTGAAAAAGGTGCTGTGGCTGAAATCCTTGGGTTCCTCGATATTTCAGAAAAACCTGCTCCACCGCTTCACCGGTGAGGCGATGGTCCGGATGTCCATATAAGCCTACTTTGGAATCATAAGAAAGGAGTACATCGGGGGCTTGCTCTTGAATTAGTACATGGACCACCTTCATCAGGTTATCCAAACCCAATTCATCCATCCCTCCATCGGCATAGTCCAACTGAATCAGACTATCTACGCCTAGAATTTGAGCGCTTTGCTGCATTTCATCCGTACGCAAGCGTGCCAATTCTTGTTCCGAGGGAATATTGGCAGCATTTCCTTTTTCTCCACGAGTCAAGCAAACTAGAGTAACCTGATGCCCAGCTGCCTTAAGCCACATGACGGTACCCGCCACCGTCACTTCATCGTCCGGATGAGGAAAAATAGCCAAAATACGTTGTTTGGGGCTGATAGGAATCAATTCTTCCCGTTTGGCTACATCCGAATCATGCAACATGCTCCTACCCCATCCGATGAGGATCAGCGGGGAGCAAAGTAGCAGGACGAGTAGAAAAACTAAAATGCCTTTCCCTACCTTCTTCATTCGGATTGCTTCAAAGTGCTCAGGTAACTTACTAGATCACGGATTTCCCGCTTCGACAGTAAGGTACCCATGGGAGGCATACTCGAAGTGCCCAAGGCAGTAGAAGCAATTTCCTTTTTGGCAATTTCCTTCACTTCCGAACCCACCTGTACCCGCATGTTGTCTTTTTTATCTTCTAAGAGCAATCCAGTGACTTTTTCACCAGCCACCAAGGTAAGGGTAACCGTTCCAAATCCAGGAGCCAATCGCTTGCTTGGCTCCACCAAAGCGATCAACAAATCTTGCTTAGAGAGGGTCTTTCCGATATTATCCAAGGCAGGGCCAGCATTTCCACCCATGTCGTCATAGGCATGGCAACGAATACATTGGGCGGTTTGATTTTGGAAGAAAATATTTCGACCCCTTTCCACATTTCCTTCAGCCAAGGCGCCTGCATATTTTTTCCAAGTCTCCCCACTAGCTTTTTGATCCAAAATACCCTCGTATTGGGTTTTAAGGTTGGCCGAACCCGTAGCAAGTACTGCCTCCTCCAATTCAACCCAGGTACCTTCTGGGAGTTTGCCCAACTTAAAGTCTTCCAAAATAGGAGTCCATTCCTTGAAATCCTTGCTACCCGGTAAACTACCCAAGGTAAGTAAAGCGGTCTGCTGCTCTGCAAGGGTCCTTTTCTTCAAAATCTCCATCAATAGCGGCACTTTTTGGTCATTGGGCAGAGATGTCTGGGCAATCAAGCCCAGCCCCGCTACACGTACCGCTTCGGATACGTCGCGCATGGCATAGCTGATGGCATCGCTGAGGTTTGGTGCGGACATAGCCACTAAGGCCTGTAGTGCTTCCACCTTGACCTCTTGGGAAGGATCGGTTTTTAACTTGCCAAACAAAAAGTCCGCCATCTCTGTCATGCCCAACTTGCCCATGGCCTTAAGTGATTCTTTTCTCAATTCCACCGCAGGGCTTTTCGCTTGAGTTTCTAGCGTTGCTGCTACTTTTCGCTTAACCAGAGCCGCATCACGACTTACTTCACCTCTATACCTTCCATCCACACGGTCCAAAACAGATGGTTTTGCCCAAGTTCCAAGCGCGGCTAAGGACTCTTGCTTGAATGCTTGCGAGATCCCTGGTTTGGCAAGGAATGCTATTACTGCATTTAAGTTCTCTTCTTTACCTAGTCGATGATTGGCACTGATTGCACGACGAATCAAAGGTTCGTTGGAAAATGGAGTAGTGCCAAGGATGGCAGCTAAAGCCGGCAATGCCGCGGGTACGGATAAATCATCGTGAATGGCACGAGCCGCTTCAGTCACAATATCCTCTTCTTTATCACTCAAAAACTTGGCTAATTCTGCTGATTCCAAACGTCTAAGCGCAAGAACTGCTCCCATGCGTACGGCCTTGGAAGGATGTGAGGAAAGTGCCGCTAAGGGAGCCAGTTGCCCGATTTGCGATAAGGCATAGGAAGCCCCATGTCGCAAAAAGGCATCTTCATCGTTGTTTGCAGCCAACAATTGAATCAAGGGTTGGATTGCTGCCACATCCTTGGCTCTACCCAATGCCTCTGCACTGAAAAAGCGTACCCGTGCATTTGGATGAGTTAAATTAGCAATCAGCTCCTTGCTGGCCTCTTTGTATCGGATATCACCCAACCACTTGGCGGCTTGTGCTTGAATCTCTGGATCGCTATCTTTTAATAAGGCCACAAGTGGCTTGGCGTAGGACCTGTCCTCCAATCGTGCCATCTGGCTCAATCCCAAAATACCATGGATGCGTGCAAGTTGGTTGCTTTTATCTGTGATCACCTGCTGAAACTGCGCTGCCCCTTTTTGGCCACGCTTTACCAACTCAAATTGTGCCTTGCGACGAATTCGCATGTCCTCAAAGTATAATTTTGACTTTAGGTCAGTTTCTGACAATTTCTTGTAATCGGCTTTGATTTCTGCCGCGGTTTGCTGTTGCAAAGCCCATCCTTTGGCTGTTTCATCGGTCATCTTCCAGATACGCCCATAGCCTTTATCGTTCCAGCCATTGACCCAATCTGCCATGTACATGGATCCATCTGGAGCAAAATCAATCCCAGTAGGTAAAAAATTACTTACAATTTTTTCAGTTTTAGTCAATTCAAAAGAAGCTCCTTTGGGTTGCAATTGGAAGGCATGTATCCCAGAGCCGGCAGCATTACCCACAAACTCCACCACAAAAAAGTGATCCTTCCAGCGTTCACCTAGACCAGCACCTGGGTTAAATAGCATGCCGGTAGGTCCACTCACATAGTTCATCAGTGGCGGTGTAATGTAAGCCGCCTGTCCCTCCCAGCGAGGCAGGTACATTTTCTCATCCATCCACACCTTATAGGTATTGTTGTTTGGATCTCGGTACTTGCCAAACTGCCAGTTGATGCGCCATCCAGTATCGGAACCACGGGTGATATACACCAAGCGTTCTTTTTCACCCGCATGATCTCCATCGTTATCTACAGAGATGAGGTTGGTGTGCTGATCAAAGACAAACTCGTGGGTATTTCGAAGTCCTCCAGCAAAAATTTCGAAATCAGATCCATCCGGGTTGGAGCGTGCTATCACCCCTGAATTCGAATGGTTGTATTCCGTTCCATCGTCCCCTTTTCCATTAAATCCAATGTCACCAATCCCCCAATAGATTCGTCCATCAGGGCCCATTTCGACTCCAGACATCCCATGGGCACCGAAACCGATGTGAATACCATAGCCATGGGAGAGGGATTTCTTTTCATCCATAATCCCGTCCCCATTCGTATCCTGCAATCTCCATAAATCTGGGCCTGCAGCTACATACAAGGCATCTTCGGTCTTCAACACTCCACCAGCTACGTCGGTGACCTCTTCGTGGAAATCGTACACCTGCTTCTGTCCCCAGTCTGCTAGACCATCTCCATCCGTGTCCTTTAATTGATGAACTTCATTTCGCTCTTCGAGCATGTCCTTCCAATCGTGAGAACCATCCCCATTTAAGTCAGCCAGCCATTCGTTTTGAGCCGAACGCTCTGGAGATAGTTCGGTTCGTAGGAAATTTCGCTTGTCCTCAATCGTCTGTAGAGCGATGGAACGGATTTCCCAATCCTGGTGTCCTCTGATATCAAATTCAGCATTATTCCGGCGAGGCGAACGGGTATAATAAATGGATCCATCGTCCCCTACTTGTAAGGCAATGGGATCCTTCACCAAAGAATCCGTTCCCCAAACTTCCATTTTAAGCCCTGCTGCGAGAATGGGAGTTACCGATTTTCTAGCCGCTTCCGCCTGCAAAAA
>Ga0194117_10001521_pt1 | contig 26703 bp, 26 predicted proteins | sample TA2MahsurfametaG_FD_160579 | JGI IMG/M metagenome (GOLD analysis project Ga0194117, IMG submission 160579) | Freshwater microbial communities from Lake Tanganyika, Tanzania - TA2015009 Mahale N1 surface | ecosystem: Environmental > Aquatic > Freshwater > Lake | place: Tanzania: Lake Tanganyika...
TTTAAACATTTAAGCATTTAAGAAATTAAGAAGTGAAATAACTTTAAAGTGGTTTATGTGATCCTCTTTATTTTTAGATTATTCTTTACACAATAACTTTAATATAGGTTTTGCTTCTCACAAAAATGATATTCATAATCACCTTTCCCAATGACAATATTGATGATGATTTTGATTTGCTATAGTTTGAAGTTTATATTTTTTTTTAATTTTAAAATTATATTATAATAAAACAGAAAACTTTAGTATAAGTTTAAATACATCTTTAAGAGGTCATGGTAAATGAGGAGATTTTTTAGTAGCACTAATTCCTTTAAGTTGATGTGGTAATATTCTAGTAAATTCTAATTTTATTTTAAGAATGATAGAATGACAAAATGAATCTTCTTTATTTACACTCAGAATTCAAGGTAAACAATGATATTGAACATATAAATATGGTTCAGATACAGATTTTAGATTAAGAAATGTTTGTATCAATGTAGGAAATAATAACTGGTTGAAGTTGGGAAATCAAAGTAATGCTAATTTTACTCAAAATAATTCTTTACTGTCATATATTTATGAATATGAATTTAAAAATAGACATAAAAAAATTATTAAAAAACTTCATAGATCTAGAAGACGCTTATTAAAGTCTTTAGATTTTGGTAATAGTTTAAAAGATATGGATGTACAATCACAATATAATTCAAAATTAGTATTTTCATTAAATTATGATTTTTCAAATTATAATTTAAATATAAAAGATATAAAATTAAATCAAAAATTTTCAGATTATAATAACTTATTAAACGTTAGAAGAAAATTACGTTTTTTTAGAAAATATGAATTTGAAAAAAAATATATTAGAGAAGAAATATTAGAAAAATGAAAACGTTCTTTTAGTCGTTCTAATATATTTAATAATAATAATGTAAAAGGATTAAAATATTTCGAGGATGATCAATTAGAAAATGCTGAAGAAAGTGCTGAAAATGTAAGATTAAAAAATTATAAGTACCCTATTAGACTTATTAAAGGAGTATTAACTAAACATAACATTTTTTTATTAAACAATAATAGTAATTTAGATAATACTATTATATTAAATTATAAATTAAATAATTCTCATATAACCGAAAAATTATCACAATCTGAACAATTTTGAGGATTTAGACAAAAACGTTATAAAAAATTAAGAACGTATTTATTCCCATCTATAGAAAGATATGATAATAAGACTTTTAGTCATATTGAAAATTTTACAAATAAACCTAATATTGATAGATATAACCTATACGCAGGAGTAAAAAATAATAAATATAAAAATGAAATGATACCGGCAACTTTAGCTAGAAGATTACTTAGAACAAGACGTACATTAATTTTACCAGCTCACATAAATATTACTCTAATTACTAACTCTTATGACGTTGTTCATTCATGATTTGTTCCTGGTTTAGGATTAAAGATTGATTGTGTACCTGGTAGATCTACCCATCATTCTCTTCATATAGATAATATAGGTTATTATTATGGTCAATGTGCAGAAATTTGCGGAAGATATCATCATCACATGCCTATTCGTGTATGTGCTTTAACTTTTGAACATTTTATGCTATGATGACAAACTAGAGGTTTACCTAGAATGTACAGAACAAATGCATTCCAAAAAAATAAAACTACATTATTACATAAATTTAAATAATCTATGTTTGAATTCAATTTACAAAAAAAAGGATCAGGAATAAACTCTAGTAAATTATTATATACCTATAAATATTTTACTAATTTAAAGGTTGCTTATCATATAGTAGCAGCTTTATGAGGGTTTATGATCTTTGTTGTTATTGTAAACCAGTGCCTAAGCGGTATTATGTTATCATTTAGTTTAGTTAATGATTGTATGTTAATATCGTTGAGTAGAGAAGAAGAGGACAGTGAAAATAACTATATTGATGATTTTTTTTGATTACATGAAAGAGGTGTAGATGCTCTTATTATTACTAGTTTTTTTCATTTATTAAGAAAATTATATTTAGGTATTAATGATATAGAACAAGAATATTCTTGAAAAACAGGTGTATTTGCATTTTTAATAAGTCAAGTTACTATATTTGCAGGATTAGTCCTATGTACTACACACTTAAGTGAAATAACGCTAACAATTGCTGTAAATGCTTTACATACATTTTTTTTATTTATAGGTAAACCTTATTGATGGTTTTTTACTGATAAATTATTAAATACTGATACTATAATTAGAATGATGTATCTACATTATTGCATTGCATTTTTTTTATTATTTTTAGGTTTAATGCATGGTGTTGATATGCATTATGATTGAAAATCTAAAGGATTTTTTAACGGTATTAAACAGCAATTAAACTGATGAGATGAAGCTTTAAATAATGAATTGGGTTTACTGTTAAATTTTTTAATAATTTTAGGATGTGTTGGTGCATTTTTATACTCGGAACCTGAAGCTTTAAGTTATGAAATTTTTATGTGAGGTGATATAGGTATGGTTACAGATGTTAGATTTTATGGGGTAGCTCCTCATTGATATTTTAGACCTTATATGGCTTGGTTAATAGCTTGTCCTTACCATTATGCTGGAATTTTTGGATTAGTATTTTTTTTTTTAGTTTTATATTTTCAAGTTTCTTTATTCGGAAATTCAGAATTAGAAAATTTAAAAAATAATAATACAGGTTATTCTTTTTATCAAGAAATTATCAATTTATTATTAAAATATAAATTATCTAACACTATACTAAATATTCCAATTTTCAAAAGATTTTTTAATATTCAAACTAAAAGTTATAATAATTGAAATATGATTAATTACGATGTATCTTTACAATGACTTATTAGTTATAGTTTATTTTTTATAGCTATTCTTTATACTCTATCTTTTTTACCTTATGGTAGATTTTATAATAAATTAGGTGGAAATTTTGCTTTATTATTTTCTTATTTTTACATTTTTGGATTTTTAACTTTTAGTTTTTTTAGAAACTCATGAATATTGTCAAATAACAAAGTTAACCTAGTTAATTTACAATTAAAATGATATTTAAGAGAAAATTATTTAAAAAAAAACAAATTTTATTAAAGCTTATTTTTAAAAAAAAAGAATTAAAATTATTAATTTATAAAAGTTTATTTAAAAATCATAACAATAATTATATTTTTCGTTTATCCTTTTCTATAAATTTATATTATTTAGAAAAAAAAGATTATTTTAAAACTTTACAAAAATTATTCTGTCCTTATACTTTAAGCAAAAAAGTACCTTCTCAAAAATTTTTATTTTCTAGATTTTATTTAAATAAGCATATGAATTATTTAAAAACAAGTAACTTATATAAATAAAATAAAAAATAAATGTTATATACATCAAAATTAATAAATATAAATGATGATTTAATTATTATTAAAAAAATAAATAATTTTTTTTTTTTTTTGTTTAATTTTACAAATAAACATTTTTCAGAAAAAAAATATAATGATATTTTAAAAAAATATTTTGTTTATACTTTTATTACATTTTATTTGCGAATAATTTGACGTGGTAAGGCTTATAGAGTAAGATTATTTAAAAAAAGTAATAAATTTACTTTAAATTTTGGACACTCACATTGATGTAAACTTTGATATAATATAAATTTTTTTAAGTTTTTTAGAATAAAAAGACAAAATTATCTTGTTCTATTTAATACAAGATGAGAAGAATCTTATTTAAAATTTTTATTTTCTAAGATTAGAATTTATAATAAATATACTAGAAGGGGTATTAAACTAAAAAAAACTCCTTATATTAGAAGATTTGGTAAAATCTCTCAAGTAAACTCATCATTACATAGTTTTTAAGTTTTATTAGTTTAGTGGTAGAACAATCGCCTTTCAAGCGGTAAGCCTAGGTTCGATTCCTTGATAAAATACATTTTTATACAATAAATTACGTAATAAAAAAGTAAAAAAAATTATTATTATATATAAACTATAAATTATTACTGGCAGTACCTAAAAAATTTAAATATAAAAAAACTAAAAAAAATTCTTTAAAATTAAAAAAAAATTTATATTTTAATATAAATTTTTTTCATGAAAAAAGTGATATTATTGATTATGTTAAAAAATATTGTATATAATGTAAAAATGGTTAATAATTTTAATAATATAATATTAACTAATGATAATTATTATTTTAATTTAAAAATTTTAAGTAATGATTTTGTTTATAATACAACCTTAAATAATTTATTAAAATTTTATAAAAACGAATTATAAACTACATTTTAAGCATTTAGTTAAATATAAATATTTCAAATAATTATATTAATTTTTATTTAAATGTTTATAGTACATACTATATAAATTAGTATACATTAAACAGTTAGTTACATACATAATCTATATCATACTTTGAAAAATTAGACTATATACCAGTAACGTCTTGGCAGCATGCTTGTTTTTAAAAAATAATATCTCAAACCTACAAATTATAAAAAATTTTTAAACCGTATGTATCCTGTCGTTGTTGATGTTTCGGGTATTTTTATATTTAATTGTATTTAATGTTATTGTAATTTTAAAATATTTGGTTAATTATAAATGAAGTATATTTTTAATTAAAATATAGAATAATAAAAAAATTTAAATAAAAATTATATCCTTTATTTAAATATACTTTATTTAAATATACACTGCAAAAAAATAAATAAATGTTTGAACTAAATTTAGATAAAATAAAAAAATTAATTAACAAATTAATTAAAAAATTTATAAATAATCTTAATAAAAATACCGTGATTATATATATAAGAAAAAATTTTCTAAAAATATTGATATATCTGCTAATTATAGTTTTTGTTGGCTATTGTTACATATATCTTTCTTTTGATGATTTTAATGCTAGCAATATTTATTATCATACTTGTAAAATTATTTATATAATAAAAAAAATTTTTAATAAAAAAGTTAATGTTATAGACCTTAGTAAAGAGTGTTTTCTTTCGATGCAAAAAACTTACCCTATTTTTGACAAAAAAAGTTTTTGAAGATCGATAAAATACGTCTATTTAGATTATCGACATGTTTGTTTAACAGATATCTTTTCAAAAAGTTTCTATCCGCGCCATCTTGAACATGTAAAAAAATTAATGACTGAATTAATATTAAAAATACAGAATGAACATTTAGATTATCTTTATACCGAACGTGTGATACAAATCTTTGCTGAAAAAGAATTTAATAACTCAAAGGTAGTAACCGTTTTTATAGAAAAAATACAGGTTTATAATGATGAATATGTAAATAAATTAATGACGATTACGGTTCGCCATGTAATCACCACTAATAAAGAATACAATAGGTGTTTATATATGTATAAACTGTATAACTCTATCTGATCTAATTATTTTGATATGACTTCTATAACAAGTGATGATGAAAAATTTTTATTTGTTCAAGACAGAATAAAATGGGAGTGTTTAGAAGAATTTACTATAGAAGGTTTTATCAAAGTTTACTTAGATTTTGAATAAAAAGACAAAATTATCTTGTTCTATTTAATACAAGATGAGAAGAATCTTATTTAAAATTTTTATTTTCTAAGATTAGAATTTATAATAAATATACTAGAAGGGGTATTAAACTAAAAAAAACTCCTTATATTAGAAGATTTGGTAAAATCTCTCAAGTAAACTCATCATTACATAGTTTTTAAGTTTTATTAGTTTAGTGGTAGAACAATCGCCTTTCAAGCGGTAAGCCTAGGTTCGATTCCTTGATAAAATACATTTTTATACAATAAATTACGTAATAAAAAAGTAAAAAAAATTATTATTATATATAAACTATAAATTATTACTGGCAGTACCTAAAAAATTTAAATATAAAAAAACTAAAAAAAATTCTTTAAAATTAAAAAAAAATTTATATTTTAATATAAATTTTTTTCATGAAAAAAGTGATATTATTGATTATGTTAAAAAATATTGTATATAATGTAAAAATGGTTAATAATTTTAATAATATAATATTAACTAATGATAATTATTATTTTAATTTAAAAATTTTAAGTAATGATTTTGTTTATAATACAACCTTAAATAATTTATTAAAATTTTATAAAAACGAATTATAAACTACATTTTAAGCATTTAGTTAAATATAAATATTTCAAATAATTATATTAATTTTTATTTAAATGTTTATAGTACATACTATATAAATTAGTATACATTAAACAGTTAGTTACATACATAATCTATATCATACTTTGAAAAATTAGACTATATACCAGTAACGTCTTGGCAGCATGCTTGTTTTTAAAAAATAATATCTCAAACCTACAAATTATAAAAAATTTTTAAACCGTATGTATCCTGTCGTTGTTGATGTTTCGGGTATTTTTATATTTAATTGTATTTAATGTTATTGTAATTTTAAAATATTTGGTTAATTATAAATGAAGTATATTTTTAATTAAAATATAGAATAATAAAAAAATTTTCAAATTAAAAATTTAAAAAATTTAAATAAAAATTATATCCTTTATTTAAATACACACTGCAAAAAAAATAAATAAATGTTTGAACTAAATTCAAATAAATTTAATAAATTTATTAAAAAATTTATAAATAATCTTAATAAAAATACCGTGATTATATATATAAGTAAAAATTTTCTAGAAATATTGATATACCTGTTACTCATAGTTTTTGTGGGTTATTGTTATATATATCTTTCTTTCGATGTCTTTAATGCTAGCAATATTTATAATGTTAGAGACCTTAGTAGACAGTGTTTTCTTTCGATGCAATATAATTACCGTATTTTTAGAAAAGATTTTTGACATATTCGTATAACAGATATCTTTTCAAAAGACAGATTCTATACGCACTATCTTGAATATATTCATACCGAACGTGCGATACCAATCTTTGATGATAGAGAATTTAATAACTCAAATGTACGAACCGTTCGCGTAGAGAAAGAGACAAGTTTATGTTTGAATCATTACAATTTAACTGAGCGTAGATTTATAGAAGATACCGCCAGGTATAACCCAGGAAGAGACAAGTCCTGGTATAACCTATTCGTTGAAAAGCTAAGATTTAACGAAGTCAAGATTAATACTCCTACAGAAATAAAAAAGCCTACTAGCCATGTAATCACCACTAATGAAGAATACCTTAGATGTTTACGTTTGTACGAAAAGAATTACTCTACCTGATCTATTTATTGTGATATGAGTTCTATAAAAAGTGATGATGCAAAATTTTTATTTGTTCAAGAAAGAATGAAATGGCAGGGTCTTGAGCAGGGTCTTGAAATTTTTTTAATATTTTTATCAGTCGTATTGGCAATTAAATTGGGAATCTACCTTGACAATTTTGAACAATCCAGTGAATTGGTAATTAGTCCTTTTGGAGATAGGAGCTTGAATCCGCGATTACGGTGAAATGAATGAGATGAATAATTTACCTTTACAAGATATATTAAAATTTTTAAAAAATTGTTATAAAATTAAAAATATCATATTCTTTCATTATTATAATTTTTTTAACTATATTTTAATACAAATGTATTAAGCTTTACAAACGAATAGGTTATACCTTGCGGATGAAATGAATTCCGGTATTCGTGTATATGGAGGATTACGGTGCTTTTATATTCTTACTTATATTTTTCGATGTGAGAATAAGCATCATTATGTTTGTTTTTTTGACATCATTGATATTCTTATTTTTATTTTTCGGGTTTTTTTTTATTTTTTATTTTTTATTTAATTATAAAAGAATTTTAAATCTTATATTAAATTTTATGCTGAAGCTTTACTTATCTTTTATCTATGTATTATTAAATTTATTTTAAGGATTTAATCTTTCAACAATAAAGTTTATTATTTTTAAAGAAGCTATTATGTGCGCTGAAAAAATCGAGCGCTATTTAAACAACAAATATATATATATATATATATAATAATAATATAATTATTTTCACGAAAAAAATTTACATATAACGCAAAAATAATTAATAAATTTGATAACATAACATTAGCTAATAATAATTATTATTTTAATTTAAAAATTTTAAGTAATGATTTTGTTTATAATACAACCTTTAATAATTTATTAAAATTTTATAAAAATGAATTATCAAATACATTTCAATTATTTAATTCAAATATAAATATTTTAAATAATTATATTAATTTTTATTTAGATATTTATTATAAAAATTTATGCATATTTAATACGCATTATATAAATTATTCTATATTAAATAGTTATAGTAGATTGTTTTTTATCAATATAATTTTTTATTTAAACACTTTTTTTAAAATTTTATTATTTCTAATAATTATTTATTGTATATTTTTTATAAATATCTTATATAACTATACTCATCAGTTATCTCAAAATAATTATTTAGCAAAATTTTTTATATTAAATGAAAGTGAAAAAGAAATAGGCCCTGTAGATGACTTGATATTTTTTGTAGTCTTATTCATTTTAACAATTTTTTGTTTTATTTTTTCATCAATTTTTTTTTTAATATTACAGGGTAAATTTTTTATTTGAATCTTTTCGGGATTGATTTTAATTATGATTTTAATTTTAAGTATACCTATTAATTTATTTATAGATTATGGATTTTATTTTTTAACGTATATAAGAGGTTCAGCGTCTGGTGATAACTTCATTAAAGAATTATTATTTGATTTAATATCAACTTTTACAATTTTTATTAGATTTATTATTCAAAATATTCGTTTTTTATTTATATTTTCGGCTACTTTTGAATTATTAGAGTGAATTTTTACTGTTAATAGCAATATTTTTTTTATGTTCAATACCGAAAATAAAAATTTTTTAATCAATTTATCTTATATTAATTATATTTTTAATAATTTAAATTATAATATAATTATAATTAATTTATTTATGTTTATAATATTATATATATATTATACATTACACTTATTATTTTTATTATTAGTACAAATAGTTATTTATATTGGTATATCTTCTTGACTATTTTTTTTTTTATATTCAACAAAATTTTTAAATAAACATGAAAAATTTTTTTTATATAAAAAATATTTATAATTTTAAATGAATATAAAATATCTTAAAAAAAAACGGAAAGTTCAAAAGTGACTAAAGTGAACCCGCCTTCGAATAAATTCAGCGTATGAAGATATGAGAAGAAATGTTTTTTATTTAACTAGTTATTTAATATATTTAGATCACAAATATTATTGAAAATTAAGTTTTTGAATTATAAGCTTTATTTTATTAATTATATCTGCAATTTTATAATACCTGACTCTGCGGATCTATAGAAACATTTTTGAGAGACTACATAATAAACGCTGTAGATCACTCTCCACAACAAGCTTAATCTATTTGATATCTTTCATGAGAAATTTGGTGAATTTTATAAGAAGCAATTATTTATCTGACTTTTTGGATGATAATGGTTTTTTTAAAATTTTTTTTCTAATATATGTATATACATATATTAGAAAAAAAATTTATTATTAATTGATTTTAACAAATTTCCTAATTGATATATATTTTATTACATTAGTATTACTGGCTCACAGCATTAGGTATTTAAATTATAAAGAGATTATTATTATTATTTTAACAAGCAACCTAATTAATTTGGGATCGTTATTGCTCACCTATTATTGGTGTTATAGCTGATACTTTGAATATTATATATATTTTTAATATTGACTACGTGACCGCAAGAAAATACATGAGAGAATTTATTTTATGATATTAATTTTAAAATAAATTTTTTGAGTTTTATTTATACATTTTTAGTAAATAGTATTAGTTTTGCTACTAATATTTATCTTTTAAATTACGCTAAGTATGAAGAAAAATCTAAAGAATATATTTTATCAATAAATTTATCTATTTTATGAATAAATTGATTTATTTTTTCAATAACATATCTACTTATTTAGTATTAATTATTAAGTGATTCTAACAAATTTTTTATTTAATTTAAACTCTATAGTTGTAATGTTTTTTATTACACTACTAATAACTACTTATAATCGTAAGTATCTTAGTTATAAAGGAATCGTTATTATTATGTTGCTAAACAATTTGGGATTGTTATTGTATTGCTGTTATAGCTGAGACTTTTATATTGTTGATTATTCTAACGAGACTATGGGACTAAAAGTAAATACAAATACATGAGAAAATTTACCATATGATATTAATTTTAAAATAAATTCTCTGAGTTTTCTTTTTCTATTTTTAGTAAATATTATTGGTTTTGCTACTAATATTTATGTTTTAAATTACTTTAAATATGAAGAAAGAGCTGAAGAATTTATTTTATTAATAAATTGATTTATTTTTTCAATGATCTTTCTAGTTATTAGTAATACTTTGTTTACTTTAATAATTGGGTGAGAATTAATAGGATTAACGTCATTTTTATTAATAAATTTCTGAAAATTTAAAACTACTACTTTAAGTTGTAGTTTTAAAGCTTTTTGTTTTAATAAAGTTAGTGATTTATTTTTAATGTTAGGTTGTGCTATTTTATGAAATCATTATAAAATAAATAATGTCGATGTGTTATTAATGCATATATCGTTAAACAAAATTGATAATAGTGTATTAACTTATTCGTGTATTTGTTTTTTAATAAGCGCATCTATTAAATCAGCACAAATTATTGGACATTTATGATTACCCGATTCAATGGAAGCTCCTGTTCCCGCATCAGCATTAATTCATTCTGCAACCTTAGTTTCTGCAGGTATATACTTAATTTTAAAATTTCAAATATTATTTGTTATAACGCAGATGATGAGTATTATATTCTTTATCGGTAGTTTAACTGCTTGTTTTGGTGGTATTGTTGCTGCAGCTCAAACAGATATGAAAAAACTACTAGCATACTCTACTATCAGCCATTGTGGATTTATTATGGCTTCTATTAGTTTAGATAGTTTTATAATAACTATAACATATTTATATTTACATGGTTTATTTAAGGCTTCTACATTTTTCTGTGCGGGATCTATTATCAAAACAAACAATACCCAAGACACAAGATTAATGGGTAATAACCATACTCAAATATTTGATACAACAAGTTTAATTATTTCTACAATTAACCTTGGTGGATTACCATTTACATTTGGGTATTTATATAAGCAAATGTTTATAACACAATTATCTATAAATTCATTCTCTGCTTTGAGTGTTGGGTTCTGTTTAATAGGTTTATTAAGTAGTATTGTGTATGTTTATAAATTAATACATTATAGTTGTTTTGATTTTAGAAAAGGTTCTTTGCAAACTAGTTATTTATATATACAAAATATTTTAACAAATAAAATATCATGATCATTTAATTTCACATATTCTAAATTTTTTTCTTTTTTAGTAATTTATTTATTTGCTTCACTATTTTACACTATAATTAATTTTTTTTTCATAAAAAATTATATTTTTTTTTATTATTCACCTGAAACCATTACTAATGAATATAAATTTTTTGAAAATTATTTTTTCTTAAGAAAATATATTGTTTCAATTTATTATACTTTATTTTTTTTATTATCCAGTATATTGATATTAAACTCTTGAAGAACTACATTTTTTTCACATGACACTTTTGAAATAATAATTAATTTATGAGGATTATTTACTTTTACTTTCCTTGTTAATTCTCTTACAACATTTATAAATCATTATTTATTTAATTATTTACTTATGTATATTTAAAAATTCTTAATTCAATATATATATTAGTAATCTTATATAATTTAAATTTAATATTATCTTTTTATATAGAAATAATGTTACAACTAATTACACAATTCAACTATAAAAATAATTTTATTTTTTTCTCTAAATATAATTTTTTAGATATTATAATATATTCTTTCTACAAAAATAAAATATTATTAAAAACTATTTTAATAGTTAGATAAATTTGAGAGAATAGTTTAATGGTAAAACCACAGTCTTCAAAACTGTTATTATAGGTTCAAATCCTGTTTTTCTCGTTGATATATTTAATCTGAGAAAGCTTTATTTTAATTATATTTTTGTTTAAAAATTATATATATATAAAAAAAAATAATAAAACAAAATTAAATTTAAAAAGTAATAAACATGTGTACAAATCTATAATATAGCAGTTTTAAATAGTTGAAATTAAAAAAAAATAGTTGAAATTAAAAAATGCTATAATAATATTTAGCATATATATACTTCTAGTTATACTTTTATGTTTAAAAACTCTATTTGATATTCTACTAACAATGCAGCCTAAAATGTTTAGAGGCCTTCTTAATATGTGTGTTACTGGAATATATGACGAAAATTTTCGTATTTCAACTGTTATTTATGCCGAAATAAGACGTATTAGAGATATTTATAAATTTTTAACAAGTGGCGACGAGTCTTTTTTATATGGTTCAGATACTAATGCACATGATAAATTTGATGCAACTGCATATAGTTTTATGACATTGCGTAAGCGTTCTCATGTATTTATTAAAAGTACCCCAATATATACTGATGTAATTTTCAATAAATTAAAAAATATTAGTAATTTATTAAATGTTATACTTTTTAATTTAAAATGAGTTTTAACAGCATTAATAATATCTACTATTTATTTTTACATATCATTATTTTATATTCAAGTTGATATTGCTAAACAAATAGCAATATGATACATTTTATTTGTATTATACTACTTACTCATAAGCACATTTAATTCTTTTTTAATAAAATATAAATATGGAAAGTTTACATCAGCTATACAACGTTTTTGAAAAAGAACAGGGATAATATTTTGACTTATTGAAGGATTTCTATTTTTATTATTTTTTTATTATTTTTTAAACAGCAGCCAAGAACCTTTATATATGTTTGATTACTCTAGTTTAAATCAAGAATTATTAATACAATTAAAAGCAACCTTTAAAAATTTATTATTATTATCTTTAGCGATTTATTTAAGTTTTATTCTCATTTTTAATTTAAATTATTTAAATTATTTTCAAAATTTATTTATATTATTATTAACTTTATTAATAATATTCTATTCATTATATATTGAAAGTTATCAATTTATTTATATTTTAAGCTTATATGCTGATAAATTTTGATTATTTGAAGATATTTCCCAAAGTTGAAGTTTAGAAATCGAAGAAAATAATTTACGAGCAAAACAGCAATATTTTATATATTGTCTTATTGGGAAATATTGACATTTTATTTTTATTTTTATAAGTTGATTTTTTTTTTTTATAAAAAGTATAGAAATAAAAAAAATCAACTATACAATGTTAGGTTATAATACACAAAATTTATTAATATTATATGTTTTAAATATTTTATGTTTAATTCAGTGGATGAAGCATTTATCTAAAAAATTTCTAGAAATTACTTATTATTGATTTCATATGCAATACGATGAGGAATTATTAAATAATTTTTTTTTTGAAATATTTAATATTATCTGCTCTCTGTTTAATATTAATTCAATAATAATAAATATAGAACTAATATTTATATTATCAGATAAAATTTTATACCCAGACAGTATAAATTTGTGAAAGTTTATCTAGTAAATGATTAAATATTTAAACCATATAATGATTTACTATTTAAACCATATAAAATTATACTCTAATTTTAAAATATTACTAAATTCTATTAAAACTTTTGTAAAAATCAACAAAAAATTGTTTAATAAAAAAAATAATCTAATAATTACTAATATTATCGTTATAAAAGATCTTGTGATAAAAAAATGGGTATACACCATTAACCACAAGCGGTTAGGGTTGTTATATTTTCTATATGCGTTAATCTCAGCGTTAATGGGGGCTTATTTAGCTACATGTATTAGATTAGAGATGGCCTTTCCAGGCAGTCCCTTTTTCAATGGGGATTCTCTAAAATATTTACAAGTTATCACCGCCCACGCTTTAATTATGATCTTTTTCGTTATCGTACCTATCTTTTTTGGAGGGTTCGCTAACTATTTTTTACCATATCATGTAGGAAGCAAAGATGTAGCATACCCTAGATTAAATAACATGGGATTTTGAATACAACCTTGTGGATTATTATTAATTGCAAAAATGGGCTCTATGAGATTAGAGTATTGAGTCACTGAAATGAAAACATCTTATTTTTCCGCATTGACTAATGTTGATCATTTTTTACAGCGATATGAGTATAGTGATTTAATTCCTAATATTACAAAATCTTTTCAAGATTTTGATTACGCTAAACCGTGTAAAGAAATTGAAGACGCATTAAAAGGACTAAAAAAAAAAAAACATTTATACGATTTTGCTACTTATTTAAAATTAAAATCAGAAATAATTAGAGGATTACACTTACAAGAAAAAAGTATATATATAACTTCGTTATTTGATCATGCTCGTTATAGTTATAAATTAATTTTTTGAAAAGATATATATAATTGTAATGATACATTTTGATTTTTAACTAAAAATGGATTAAAAAGAAAAAGACAAAAAAGATTTTTAATTAAATGTATTAGTCAAAACCAAACAGTTGCTGGTTGAACTTTTATTACACCTTTTTCATCAAATACAGAGTATACAGGTTTTGGTATTCAAGATATGTTAATATTGGGTGTATATTATGCAGGAATAAGTACTACCATTAGTATGGTAAATTTATTAATAACTAGAAGAGCATTATCTATGCCTGGTTTAAGAAACAGAAGAGTATTATTACCTTTTATGAGTATTACTATATTATTAATGTTAAGAGCTCTTTCTATTATTACACCAGTATTAGGTTCTGCTATGTTAATGTTACTAACTGATAGACACTGAAAAACTTCCTTTTTTGACTTTTCTTATGGTGGAGATCCTATTTTTTTTCAACATTTATTTTGATTTTTTGGACATCCTGAAGTTTATGTATTAATTATACCAGCTTTTGGGATAATTAACTCAGTACTACCTAATACTTCTCACAGAAGAGTAGCCTCAAAACATCATCTAATTTGAGCTATTTATATTATGAATTATATGGGATTTTTAGTTTGAGGCCACCATATGTATTTAGTTGGATTAGATCACAGAAGTAGATCTCTTTATAGCACTATTACAATTATGATTTCTTTACCAGCTACAATTAAAGTAGTTAACTGAACATATACGTTATTAAACGGCATGATAAGAAATAATTTAATTTTATACGGTATTACTTCTTTTATTTTTTTTTTTTTAGTAGCTGGTTTTACAGGAATGTGACTATCTCATGTTAGTTTAAATATTTCTATGCACGATACCTTATATGTTGTAGCTCACTTTCATTTAATGTTATCAGGGGCTGTTGTTATGGGTATTTTTGTAGGATTTTATTATTATTATTATTCAATATTACAATCGAAATACTCTAAACTGTTTAGTTTAGCTCATATAATATATTATACTGTTGGACAATGAACAACATTTATCCCTATGTTTTGAGTTGCTTTTTCAGGATTACCTAGAAGATTACATGACTTTCCTTTAATGTATATGGGTTGACAATCTATGTCAACTGTCGGTCATTTTACCACTATGATAGGGGTATTTTGTTTTTATGCCACCTTATTAGAGTCTAGTTTTGAAAAAAAATTAACTACTTATATTTATAATTTAGTTCCAAGATTTTATAATAATTCTTCTTATACTTGTTATAAAAATATTAACCAAATATTAAATATCAGTAATAAATTATTAATAAATAAAAAAAAAATCAGAGTATTTATTAATAAAAATATAGTCTAACTTATTATGATATTTATTTTTAACATAATTTTATTTTTAATTTTAACTATAATAATTGCTATTATAACATTAATTGAAAGAAAAGTTTTATCTTTAGTGCAAAGAAGAGTTGGACCTAATTATATTGGATATAAAGGTAGATTGCAATTTATTGCGGATGCGTTAAAATTATTATTAAAACATATTTTTATTATAACAAAATTAAATAAATTTTTATTTATAATTTTTCCCTGTCTAGTTTTAATCATGTGTTATTTATTTTGAGTAAATTTAATTTGAGGACCTAATCTAAGCTTATTTGAAATAGAGTATAATATACTATTTATGTCTATTTTATCTATTTTATTTACCTTTTTACTTTTTTTAGTTGGATGAAGTAGTAAAAATAAATATTCAATTTTAGCATCAAACAGAATTATTATTATTAGCTTTAATTTGGAAATATTTTTAAATTTTATATTTATTTTTTTAATTATTTTTTTTGAATCGTTCTCTTTTTATCAAGTTGTAAATTTACAATCTTTTTTTTTAAATGGTTTTTTTTTATGCTTACCGATAACGCCTTTACTGATAATTACTTTTTTATTAGAAACCGCTAGAATTCCTTTCGATTTAGGTGAATCAGAGTCGGAATTAGTTGCAGGTCATACAACAGAATTAGGTGGTTTTTTTTTTGCATTATTTTATTTAGGAGAATATTTTCATTTATACTGTTTTTCTGTTACATATGTTTTATTATTTTTTAATGGATGAAATTAAAACTTTATATTAAATGATTTTAAAAAATTTTATTAATTTTTTTAATTTATATTATTTATTTATATTTGTATTATTTATTTATATTATTAATAAATTCTTATTTCAAACACAAATAAGAATTAAATTTATTTTATTATTAATATTATTAATAATATTATCTTCTATAAGTTTATTTTACAATTTAGATGGTTTAACTATGATGTTTTTAATTAGTGAATTTTCTATTATATTAATATTTATTGTTATGTTTTCTCAAATTTATTCTTTTAATTATGAAAAGACAAAAGAATTTAATCTATATCTAATATCATTAATTATTATTTCAAATATAAACTATTATGAAGTATCAATTATAGATTATAAAAATTATTACTCATATTTTCAAATATTAATTAATGACTTTTATTATATCTATAATTTATATTTTGAAAAACAAATATTATTAACCTTTATAATTACTATTATAATAACTATTTATAGTATATTTTTTATATTATTATATTATAGTTTAAAAAAAAAATTATTATCCCAAAAAGTATTAACAAAAAATTTATACTTATTAAGAAAGCAAAATATTATACATCAAAGTAATTATAATACTAAAATTAAATTTTTTAAAAATAATAATTAATTGTTTCAAAAAAATTCATTTTCTATACCCAGTGATTCAAGTGGTATTTTATTAACAAAAGTTATTCAAACAAGAAGATGTAATACCAGAAAACACGCTACTATTTGCAGATTTTTATTAGTAGTTATTAAAAAAACTAGAACTATTTTAAACAAAGTAAAAAAAAAAAAAAATAGAGCTATAGTTGTTAGAACCAAATATATTAAATTTTTAAAATTTGGAAAATATTATAATTTTTTTGATAATGCTTTAGTTTTATTAAAAAAACGTATGAATGCCCGAGGTAAAGAGTTATACGGACCTACTAGTAAAGAGTTAAAAATAAAAAAATTTAAAATTGCTTACAAATGTGTTTTTTAACATAAATGAAATTAATTATCAAATATTATAATAATTTAAAACTTAAACCTTCTCATAGATTTTTTATAAATTTATTTTTTTTAAAAAATATTAAATTATATTTATTAAAACAATTAAATTATATAAGTATTTTTTCTTCACTAACAAAAATTTTAAAAATAAAATTTTTTAAATTTAATTATACATATTATATTTATTTTACATGAATATTTATTTATATAAATTTAGTTATACAATTGGTCTTATTTATAATATAATAAATGTTAGAAATAATGTTAAAAAAAACAAGAAAAATAACAAAAATTTTACTTTTCTATATGTTAAAAAATTATTTAAAAAAACCAAAATTTAAATTAAATAATAAAAGAATAATATTTACAACTATAAGAAATTATTATAATTCCCTCTCAATGGGTGTAAGTTTATCATCTTTATTAAAAGTTGAGAGTTACATATTAATTCTATTAAATGGATATTCTTCAAAATCTATAATTTTTAATTCATTTCTAAAAAAATGATTTTATTTAAAAGTAAATCTATAAGTAAAAATTTTTAGTTTTTAATAATATTTTTTAACTCAGTGTTTGTTTGGTAATAACTTTAATACTCATAAGATGGGTTAAGATAATTGAAATTAATAAAATTAATAAATTTCTTTGAATTTATGTATAGACTTAAAATCGAACGTATTATCTGAAAAATAGGCAGTATGACGCTTTGGGCAAAATACTACTCCGAGCCTATTTGAGATAAGATAATATGTAGAAATCCTTGACTTTTAAAGTTAAAAACCGAAATAATTTTAGTAAGATCTATAAAAAACAAGTGATGATCTGAAATAACAGGCAGACCTTGTAATATTGATGAATCAAAAGAAATGAGAAAAGAATCAAAAGAAATGAGAAAAAGACGAATACTTAGAGAAATTTACACATTTAAACCTAGAATTCCTTACTTTGATGAATGTTTTAATACTATTTTTAATTCTTTAAAGTCTAGAATACTAAAAAATTCTTATAAAATTTTATACTGAGAATGTACAACAGTATATAAAGGTAGTTACAAATTTAGTTTTGGTAAGTATAAATTCACTATATCAAAACAGTTTATTTTAGGTATTATTCGCATTATACTTATTACCTATTTTCATATTAAGATAGCTTGTATTTCTTTAACAGCATGTTGTATTTATATAAGTTATCATTTTATTGTTATTTGTTACATACTTTTTAAATTTTTTTTTTGATTATCAATTTGATTTTGTTTGAATTTTTATGATCTGCCTTTTAAATCGCTTTTTTATGAGCTGCCCTCTAAATGTCATTATTGATTTGAAAATCTTGTTTTCATAATTCAATGTTATCTTTTTCTTTATTTTTTTATTTTTTATATTTATTATCACTTTTTTGCTAAACCGTGATTTGAAAATAATAAAGAAAATATAAATAATATTTTTAGAATCTTTTGTTTGGTATTGGTATTATATTTATACTTTTTTTAATATTTAAAGGTATATATATATATATATATATACAATAAACTAATTTAATAAATATTATTTTAAATCATATAAAATAGTTATAACTATTAGGGTAATTTTAAATTTTTTTACTGTAGAAAATACAGTACTCGAGTTTAAAAGTATACAAGTAATTTATACCTTTTATATAAAAATATCTGTAGCAATTTTTAACTTTATTTTTTTTTAACCTTATTGTTATATTTTTTTTAAAGAGTTTTCAATTTTTAATAAATTTTTTTATTATGTTAATTTTTTAATTTCTATTATTATTAAAATAACCTTAGTTATCAAACTATATTTATCATTTACTATAAAGGTTATTTTAGAAAGTTTAGTTTTACAAGAAAAATTAGAAACATATAAAATTAATACAGATGTTGAATACTTTTGAATATATTAAGGGCAAAAAACTATTAGTAATCATATTATTAATTTTGTACTTTTCAAAATATTTTGAAATTTAAAAATACTCTTAATTGTTGATTATTTATTAAAGAATAAAGATGACAATAAAAGCAATGAATCTTAAATGGAATTAATGAAGAAATTTTTAAATCATGTGAAAAAGTTAAACACCTTATTACTAAAAATTATAATCTTAGTTTTAAAAGATTTTTTTAAAAAAAACAAAAAGTATTTTGTGATCCCCACCCCTACTTGCCTTAACATTATCATTAAGTATTTAATTTTCAATATATTTTATAGTTTATTAAGGTTTTTAATTCTTGATTGATTATTTAATAATAAAAAAAAAAAACTAATCAAGAATACTTTGAATTATTTATTTATTATTTTGTAATAAAAAAAAACTGAATGAACTTAATAAATATTTTTTTAAATTTTGTAAGAAAAATTAGAATTTTTAATAAGAGTCGTTATTCTAGGAATAGGCAAAATGTACGTGTAACCTTTTACTTTTCTATTTATTTTAATATTATTATTATTTATTTAGTTTTTAGCTTATTTTATAATTTGGCAATATTTTTAACTTATAATTGATGATTTTATTTTATTTTTTTAAGTTATTTTTTTATTAGTAACGTTATAAGAATTTATAAAAAATAATTGACGTATATAGATTTTTTCAATAATTATTGTTTGAATAGCATAATTAGACTTTTTAGTTTAGATAATACAAGTAATATGTGGATTAATTATGAAAGTATAGCAGAAATTTATATTATATATATAAAGATATCTACAGCATTTTTTAATTTTTGTTTAATTTTATTTTTAACTTTATTTATTTTTAACTTTATCATTTATATTTTTTTTAAAAGGTTTTCTATTGTTGGTAAATTTTTTTATTATGTTAATTTTTTAATTTCTATTATTATTGAGATAACTTTAATTATTAAACTATATTTATCATTTACTATAGAAGGTATTTTAAAAAGTTTAATTTTACAAGAAAAGCTAAATTTTTATAAAAATAATAAATGATCCACGGATGCTCAATATTTAGAACATTTTATTATATTTTCAAGCGCTTTCAGTGATATAATTATATTATTATCTATAATTATCGGTTTAATCTGTTTAGACATATTAGGACCGAAAAATTATTTTGATAATATCAGTAATAATGGTATTTTTTACTTATTTAATGTATTTGTTATAATTATGGCAAGTACTAATAATTTATTAATAATGTTTATTTGTTTTGAGTGTATTTTTATTCCTACGGTATTTTTTGCATATAAATTTGGATATTCAAAAAAAATTGATAAAGCAGCCTTAACACTATTTACGTGAACTTTATTTGGTTCTTTTTTAGTATTATGTGGGTTACTATATTTATATTACAGACATAATTCATTAAATTATTTAATTTTGACCGAAAAAAAAATATCGTTAATAGAGAAAAAAATTTTATTTTACGTATTTTTAATTGGTTTTTCGATAAAAATACCTTTAGCCCCGCTACATTATTGACTATTAAAGGTTCATGTCGAATCTCCTACAGCGTATTCTATATTTCTTAGTGGATTTTTAGTAAAATCTGCTTTGTATTGCTTATCCATGCTATTACAACAATTTTATGCATCGACTGAATCTATTCCAGCTTTAATGTGATTTCTTTATAGTTTAATTATCGGAACATACGGTATAGGTAGACAAAGCGATATTAAAAAGTTAATCGCGTGATGTACAGTACAAGAAATGAGTTTTATAGTAATGTTTTGAGGTTTAAAACAAACGTATTTAGGTAAACACTATTTATTGTTTATTATAATGCACGGTTTATTATCGGCTTATATGTTCTTATTAGTTGATATCATACAAAGACGTTATGGAACAAGAAATATAACGGCTATTACTGGAATCAGTTTAGTGAGCCCTCAACTAAGTAAATATATTTGATTTTTAATTTTAATATTTTCCGGTTTTCCACTTTCTGCTAAATTTGTAATTGAATGGAATTTATTTTGTTTATTGTCTAATTATGGATTTATATTATATCTAATCGTTGTATTTACAGTTAATGTTGTAGGTGTAATATTATTTACTAAAATTATGTTAAATATTTTATACGGAACACCTAAAAATATTGTTGAGCCGATGATTTTCGACATTAATAAAAGAGAATTAATATTATTAAATACTTTGATGTATTTAATAATTATATTAACGATACTTATATATATAATTATTGAATAAAAAAAAAATAATAATTAATAATAATTTATGATGATTAGACTATTCTATTTTAAATTTAGATAATATTAAATTTAAATATTATTATTTTAGTAATATTTTTTACATTAAACTAATTAATTTTTTTTTTTTTTTTTTAATAAATAAAAATAATTTAAATAATATTTTTTTTTTTAATTTAGATGCTTTAATTTATAACAAAAATAACTCAAATAAATATTATATAGGAACAAAGACATTTTTTTTTGATTTACAGATATTAATCGAAATTAAATTTAGTAATAAATTACAAAGTTTATCGAAAATTTATTCAGGTAATAATTGAATTGAGAGGGAACTAAAAGAAGCAAATAATATTTTATTTACCAATCTTTTAGATAATAGAAAATTATTATCTAATTATAATTATAATAATAGTTTAGAATATAATAATTATAATTTGATATTAAGTGATATAAAAATATAGAAAATATGTTATTTTGATTAAAATTTTTTATTATATATATTTATATTACTTTATTATTTTTTAATATATTTTTGACAAATTTTATGTCAACTATTTTAAATATAGAATTTATAACTATTTTAATTTTTTTTATTTATTTATTTAGTGGGTCTATCTTTAATATAAACTGATTATTTGGCTTTAGCTTTATTATTTTAATTTTAGCCGGTTTAGAAATAGCTTTAACTTTTCTATTATTAAATTTATAACTAATTGAAATTAAAAAAATTATGATATATTGATTATAAGTATTTACAACAAGTTTTTACTCAAATAGAGTATTTAACGAATGCAGAAAAAGTGTATAATACAGAATATTTTTCAATTTATTTACATAAAAAACTAAATTATTATTTAATTTATTTGTTTAATAAATATTTAAATTACAGTAATGGGCAATTATTAAAGAATAAAATTAAAAAAGTAAAATATTTTAAAAAATCTAAAAAAAGTTATCCCTATACTATCAATGTTTTAAATAAATATACACAAAAAAATATTAATTCAATAAAATATTTTTATTGTAAAAACTTTAATTTAAAGAATTATAACTGATTAAAGAAGTTTTTTACTATTATAAATCCGGAAGTAAATTATTTTATATGTACAAATTCTTGAAATTACATTAATTTAAAAAAAAAAAGAATAAAGAGAAAAATTTATCGTAATTTAGTAAAAAATTCAAAATAATATTTTTGAAATCAGTCAAATTTGCTTTTTTCTATTATGTTTATTTATGAATATAATAATTTTAATATAAATAAATTTAATTTATTTAATTTATTTAATTTAGTATTAAATAATTTAAATTTAAATTTTTATTTCCTTTTATTTTATTTTACAATTTTTATATTTATTTTTAACAGTAAATATTTTTATTATTTTTTTTTTATTTATTTTTTTATAGAAAAAACTAAGATTTTTTTTATAAAAAAATTTTTCTTCGGTTTTTTTAAAATACATCCAATTTTGTTTTATAGCTCATTAACCTCTCTTATACTTTTTTATTTTAGAAGTTTTATATTTATAAAAATAAAAAAAAATCATATACTTTATACTATAATAATTTCTTTTATTATGGGGGGGTATTGGAATATTTTTCATCTAAAAAATAATCTTTTTTGATCAAACGATTCTATAGAAGTTTTGTTAGTTTCAATTATATTATTTTTTTATATATTAACACATAAAATTAAAACTAAAAATGTTTTAAATTTTTATAATTATATGATTTTAATTTTATTTTTATATTTAATTAGAATAAATTATATTTACACTAAACATAATTTTTTTAATATTATTAAACAAAACTTATTATTAATAAATTATTTTGTGTTTTCATTTAATTTAAATTTTTTATTAAATTTTTATAATAATAATCAAAAACATTATTATAAAAATAGATTTATATGTTTTTTTATTATAAAGTTTATGTATATTATACTTTTATTTAATTACTTGACTTATTTTACTATAAAATTCTTATTAAAAATTTTATTATATATAAGTATTTTAAAAATTATTTTAAATTTTTATATTATCTATTTAAAAAAAATAAAATTACATTTTTTTTTTTTAATGATTTTGTATTTTTATCTAAGTTTTTGTTATAAAAATATTTTTTACTTTACTAATATAAACGTAAAAAATATTTTTTATTGTAAAAACCTAAATTACAATTATTTAAATAAAATTAATTTATATAATTGTATGTATAATTATATAAAAGAAAAAATTAGTAATATTTACATAAATAATATATATATATCAGACTACTATAAATTTATAATAGTTTAATTTAATAAATATAAACTGAGGTAAGACTATAAATATAATAGCCAAGGCAAGTTAGTAAAAAATGAATTTAAACTTTCTAGTAAAAAAAAATCATATTTTTAAAAGACGCAAATTTTATTTTTATAAATTTTTAATGAATAAGAATAAAAAAGCTGGAATTTATTTACAACATCAATTAAGATTTGAATTAATAAATTTAAAGATTTTTAAAAAATTATTAAGGAAAAAATATTATAAAAAAGGTTTAAATTTAAAAAGAACTAAATATTGATTAATGATTAGACCTAATTTTTTATTAACAATGAAGTCTAAAAATTCAAGAATGGGTTCTGGTGTTGGTCTTTATGTACGCGTTTCTTCAATAATAAAACCTGATACACCTATTTTTTTGATTAAAAATTACTCTGAGTTTATAGTTAGAAAATTAATTAAATATGCTAAATTAAAAATGAATATCAATCTTTATTTAAAATACTATTATAAATTTGTTTAGTTTGTATCTAATAAATAATAAATCAATTATTGTTAATTTAATAAGTCGAGGTATATTTTTATCTAAAAAGTTTAATAAAAAAAATCATAAAAGTAGTTTAGTGTATTTAAGAGCCCCTAAACATTTTAATATAGGAAAACATAAAATTTTTTCTTTTAAAAATAAATTTATTAATAATTTAATATTGAATTACAATATACCTACTAAAATATTAATTCTATATGAACAATATTTTTTTAAATTAAATTTTAAATTAATTGATAACCATAATTTAAAAAGAATAAATTCAATCAGGATTAATACAGTAACACAAATTAAATGAAATAAATTTACGTGATAGGAGGTATTGTTTTATATATAATTATTTATGCTTGTTTATTTTCTTTAATTTTTTGAATTTTAACTTTTATACTAAAATGTTACTATAGTAACAAAAATTATGAATATAAATTAAATTTTTATGAATGTGGCTTTAAATCACTAAGTAACATTAAAATTCAATATAATATCAATTTTATTTTAATTATTCTATTTTTAATTATTTATGATGGAGAATTTTTATTTTTAATACCTTTCTCCTTAAATATTTCTACTATAAATTTCACGTCATTATTTTTAATATTCTTTTTTATCTACATGTTAATAATTACAATTATTTATGATTTAATATTTAATTGTTTAGAGTGGCAAATATAAAATAAGATTTTTATTTAAAAATTTAAAAATTGATTATTATAATATTTTAAAAAAACATTTAATAACTATAAATTACTCAAATAATATTATATTAAAAAAAAAACATATTATGTATTATTTATTAAAAAAAAATAAAAAATAAATAAAGTGATAAATTTAAATTATTCATCTTGATCTATTATTCTAATTTTTGTATATATGTATATTGAGGCATTTAATTTAATTATATTTCACTCAATTTTTAAAAATAATAAAAGTTTTATTATTAATTACTCAAAAAAAAATAATAAAAATGTAAATTCTAAAAATATATTTTATTTATTTTTATATTTTATTTTTTTTTACCTTTTATTCCTTAAAACAGACTATAATAATTCATATATTTTAAGTATCATCTTTTTTTATGTATTATTTATTAAATTTATTAAATCAGAAGTTTCAAATAATTATAGTTTTTTATTATTTAACGTTTGTTTTTATTTAATTTTATTCACTTTAATTAATTCTTTACTTATTTTTTTTTTATATATCGAATTATATTCTATTATTTTTTATTTTTTTTTTATTATTTATAATAATGAAAAAAATATTAATTTATTAAAATATAAAAACATGTTATTATTGTATTTATTTAATAATTTTTTTTCAACTATTTTATTTCTTATGGGAATGTATTTTGTTATTCATTATTATGGTAGTTTAAACTTTACAGAATTTAAATATTTAAATATAAAAGCTCAATGAGAAATTTATTTTATTATCATTAGTTTTATAATAAAGCTATCACTCCCAGGTTTTCATTTTTTAAAAATTGAAATTTATAAATATTTAAGTTTTGATATTATTATTATTTATTCGTTAATAACATTATTAATTAATTACTTACTTATTACCTTTTTATTTAGTCAAAATATTATTTATATTAATTTACAGAGTTATAAATTATTTAATTTATTAATATTATTTGGGTTAGGTATTCTTATACAAAAATTAAAATTAAATAATTTTCATGAATTTATTGCTTATAGTGGATTTTCTACAAATACACTTATTATCATTAACTATATTATTATATATTACGATTTTTATCTAAAAGTATAAATTATAAATTTTCCATAATTAGCCTAATAAATTTAAGAAAAAAATTCTCTTTAAAAATTTGTTATAGAAAAAAATATAATTTTTTGAACTTAAAATATACACCAACTCAAGCATTAGCGGGCAGATTAACAAAAAAAGGTAATTTTATTAAGAGTTACCGCTTATTAAAGCATTTTTATTATATCTATGTTTTAAGATTAAAAAAACCAAAAATTGATAAAAAAAATAATTTTTTATTTTTATTCGGAAAATATTTATCTTTTAAAGATTTCGATAGAGTTTTATTTTGAAAATATAAATCTCTAAATTGTATGTTTACTCATAAGTCAAAAAGATTTAAAAAAAAAAAAAAATAAAAAAAAAA
>Ga0194117_10001522_pt1 | contig 26703 bp, 11 predicted proteins | sample TA2MahsurfametaG_FD_160579 | JGI IMG/M metagenome (GOLD analysis project Ga0194117, IMG submission 160579) | Freshwater microbial communities from Lake Tanganyika, Tanzania - TA2015009 Mahale N1 surface | ecosystem: Environmental > Aquatic > Freshwater > Lake | place: Tanzania: Lake Tanganyika...
TTTTCAAAATGAAATATATATGCTGACCATTAAAATCAAATAGCTGGAAAGCGAAAATATTACATTGAAATAGGACTATAGTGACGCCCTGCAGTAAATCAACACTCTACTGTTCAAGTATCAGAATCTGGAAGAGACAATTAAAAGAAATCAGCTGAGGCAGGAAAGACATTCAACAAACAGAGCTTAAAATCTATAGCATGAGTGCGAAAGATTGAGAATATGTCTGCAGCGAGAGGAAGCCGAAGTCAAGAGACTCAACCATATCCTCTCAGCATCTAAACATCGACCTTCGCATAGTAATAATCAGCAGAAAATAAATAAGATTACTCAGCCACTGTGGCTGGGATAAGAGAGGCTTTCGATTGCTCGGTTCGGAGATAGTTCGAAAGGGCAGAGCCGATAGAAATATTACCAACTTTGATTTTTCTAATCTTTATTTGTTGCAATTTGAATTATCCACCGCGCGATTGCAAATAAATATTATTTGTTTATGTTTACAAATTCTAGTTCTATTAAGCTTAAGGACATTTCAGACATATACGTCATTTTATCATACGAGTATGGAACCATAGTTTTTGATCAAATATGCGTGATAACTTAGATTTTCGATGATGAGATATGAAATCTATCAAGCTGTTTTTATCATCTGATGCAGTCGTATGTTTTCCGTGCGCAGATCGTATAATGAAACCAACAGCATTTCAATTTAAGCTTCCTTCGATTTGCTCACATCCAAAATTATCTTTTACAGCTTCTTTTTCTCACCTTCCATAGCAGCTGATTTTTAGATCTTCTTCTTTAACTTTAAATTTTCCCTTTACAATTCTCGGTAGTTGTTGCGTAGTTTCTCTACTTCTTCTTGCAAGTAGTCGAGCTCTTCAGCATCTGCAGCTGTGTTATTTTTTTCTGGAACGAGAGGGACGTTCTGAACAAAAGACTCAGCTTTAAGCCTGTTTTTGACATCATTTTCAAGTTGTTTGAATCTGAATTCTTTCCTTTCCAGCTACATTTTCATAGTCAATTCGTTTTATTGCATACAATAGTTCTTTTCATTGATTTCATCAATCTTTTGCTTCAATTTGGCGATAATTGCATCCTTTTCCTCGATGAGTCTTGTCTGTCTTCGTTTTTACCTTTCTGTTTCTGAAGTTCTTTCACGATCTCCTTGTGCTTCAGCGAGTTGTTCTTTAAGATGTTCAACGGCTTCTTCGTATTATTTGAATCTAACAAGTTTATTTTGCATGAAAATGTTTTCTTCTCTTAGCTTGTTGAGTTCAGACTCATTTTCTCTCATGGTTTGGAACAGTTTTTGGCGCAAATTCTAATTCATTGCTTTGAGTTGATCTATTTAATGTTGACTCTGCTCATTGTTGGCATCAACTGTATGTCTTCTTTGTTTTTCATCTTGATATTCCAATTCCTCCAGTCTTTATCTCAGCTACACTATCTATCTTTTTTGTTTTTCATTTTGGCTGGCAGTTTGCTCTAGTTCTTATTTGAGTAGCTAATTCTCGCTTGTTAATTCTTGTAAATGTTCAATTATTTTGGCCTGAGAGAGTCCTTCGTTGGAATCAGTGAGTCTTTCATCGATGGCGTTCTGAACAATGACAACTAAAGCATGCTGGCTGCGTTCATCAAGTCGCATGATAGTCTGGATGTAGTCTTATTTATGTAGAGATTGCATGAAAACTGCAATGACTAGTTCGAAAAATCGTTAGATATGTTCTGATGCATCATGCTTTGCGATTTCGATGAGGTCAATATCTTTTGTTCTAACTGTTTTGCCACTTTAACCCACATAGAGTTCGATCTTCTGCACTATTTTTTTGAGGTTGGTCAATCTTTCTATCCATCTTGTAGTTTACACCTATAGCTCTCTCAACGTTAATGGAAAATGATCCACAGTAGCCAACATATGAGCGAACACTAAACCAGTCGAGAACTGGGTCATATTTGTAAGAGGGTTTCGGTTGTAGGGAGCGAATGTGGATGCGAATGAGAGAAGAGCGTGTTCAATATCTGAATGATATGGCATAGAATAACTAATATAATCTGTTATCATATAAATGAAGCTGCTAACTTTATTTCAGCTTGCAGTGGCTTTCTTCTGGATTGTCATTACCTTCTCTGTATAAACTATAACTAACCAGCAGCAGTTGCAAGTTTGTCTGAGAACTTGCGATTAAGTAATCACTGATTGCGTAAAGTTAAGCAACCAAAAATGCATGAAAAGCTATCATACTTGTTTATAAAAGGCAAGCGATATCTATCGATGTTTCAATTCGAGTAAAATCAAAGAGTTGGTTAAAATTACTACATGTATTAGAGAAAGGTGTCCAGTAGTGCAGCCAGTTCCAGAAGATAAAACTCAAAAGTATCTTTACAATCGACATAAGAAATTACCCACTTGCGGACCTTGGATTAAATCAGAAGATATCTCAAATTCTAAAATACTTGGGTAACCTCAAAAGTACAAAAAATGCAACTATTTCAAGTGCCAATTGAACAGTAAAATCTTATAGGAAAGGTAAAAAAAGATGAAAAGATAAAACCCAGATTCTTCTGAGAATACTATCTTTCAAGAAAACACTTGTGGCAAAAAATATGGGAAAGGGCGTTCTTCTGTGGCTATCCTTTCAGGATTATGTAACAAACTCTTTTGATAAATTGAGTCTACGCTTACTTATGTTTAGTTATTAAAAACAAGATGCTTATCATTAAAATAATGTCATTGACATAACTCTTCGCAGGTCTAAAGATCTCTATATTTTCGAATGAAATCCATAACAAGTAAGTCTTTGCAAGGCAAGCGCTCCTTTGGATTCTTTTTAAGAATGGCTATTATGAAATCTTTGAACTATTTTGATACTTTGCGATAACTCGGAAATTAGATTTCATCTGTTATCTAGATATTAAAAATTTTACTATTTTAACGAGGTCTTCATGTTAGCTAATGTTAAAAGGAGATACTCCATAGACAAGCTCAAAGGCTAGTACACCGATAGCCCATAAATCTACTTTTTCATCATATCTTTCGCCTTGAAGGAGTTAAGGAGATAGATATAAGGGAGTTCCACAAAATGTTGAACGTAGCTACTCTTTTTTGTTGACTGCCCATCCAAAGTCACACAGCTTCACATTACCCTGTATAACAATCTACTTACATGTACTAAAACTATGTTTTAAGGTTTGATGTCACGGTGAAGTATTTTATGTTTATGCATGAGAGATATTGAGTCCAGTAAATTTCCGATAATGAAAGAGGTACTTTCTTCGCTTAATTTTTGTCCACTACAAATGATGTCGTACAATTGTCCATCACAACCTAACTACAAAACTGTATAAAAATATTCTTAGTCTGCGAAGTATCCATATGTTTTCACAATATTTGGATGATCCAAAAAACTTTGAATTTTTAGTTCTCTAATGAACTGAACTAATAAGTTATCCTGAATGATTTTACGCTTCTACATTACTTTTAGAGCTACTATCATCCCTGTATTTATCTATTTTGCTAGATTCACTGTACCAAATTTGCCTTAACCCAATCGTTTGATAACTTTGAAATTCTCACGGCACAGATTCTTTCCATTGAGTTTAACCCTTTAAGGCGATTTTGTCTGCATTCTTAGAAAAGAAGGTAGAGCTTTTTAAGATTTATGTGATAGAAGTTCAGGGCTGTTGCCCATGCTTGATTCCTTCCCAGCTAGTCGACTGTTTGTCCTCCCTCCTGAGTTTCTAGGTTTGAAGTATCCAAATTAATTTTGGATGTCTTTTGGGCTGCTTTTTTTTAGATTCACAATCTTATCCCAATTAAAGTTTCGTTAAAGAGGAGTTTTTTGTATTTCATCAACAGTGCTACCACTGTTAATTGGACGATTATTGAAACTTCTTAGCTCTGCATCTGAAGCCTGGCGACTAGAAGCCTGTTGTTGTTGGCGATAAATTTCTTATAGCCTGAATTTAGGAGGTTTAAACTAGAAACCTGTTTGATGATAGTGATAGTTGTTGATAAGACTACCACCTGGACGTGCACTCTAATAATTTTCCCATCTATTTGTGGTTGCTATATTCTTGTTCATAATGTATTAAATTATGTGCTTAGATGAGAACAATAATAGCTATTACAACATATATAAATCTACATTATCAACTCGTGAAATCATAAATAACATCCAAATTTACATTTCAAAACATTATGGAATCTGAAGCAAACAAGATGAAAAGACAGAATTTAAAGAAGCACAATTGAATATAATAACAGAATATCATCTTTTACCAAAAAGCATTTATTTTAGCTGTCCCTCTGTGCAAACATTTCTTGTTTTACTGTCTCCCTTCAATACAAAAGTAGGAACCCTTTCGAAAAGACTGTTCATTTCTTGTTGGATCTATGCAGGTGTGACTTTTCTTATGTTTTTTTCATACTCATTCAGTTTTATTTTGCCGTAGCATTGGATCTAAATGATTGTAGTGTTACATTACGTGTCAATTCCTAAAGTCTGTCACTTTGTTTCTAAACGTTCATGTAGATACCAGCTATTAAAATATTTTTGGCTCGCTAAACTTCTTCATGTGAAATTATCTGTCTCAATAAAGACATTTCCCTGAGAGTTACTCGTACTACATCATAAGCCTTCATTATTATAGAGTTACATCTTCGAGGTATCCAGAGGCAGTCAATCCGAAAATTCCGAAATTTTAATAGTGACTGAGAATATGACTGGCACTATCGATGCAAACTTATCTATTTAAAAGATTTTTAGTGCATCTGGAGTGCATTCCTTTACCTGGTCCGCCTGATGAAAAGGAACTTGCATTTCCGAGTATGACTCGCAATATGTTGTAAAGTTCCATCTTTGAAGATCTGTATTAGCAAGCTGGAAAGGCGAGGCCGAATTAGAAGAAAGGTGATTATTATTGGGAAGGTACTCTATAAATGCCTCCTCTGTAGTTTGATAAGAGAGGAGATGGCTTCGGTCTGCTCAAAACTTAATATTGTAGAATTTACAGGTAGGATAGCGTTATCTAATTTTATTTTTAATCTTTTCGATTGCACTTCTTGGATCGTGGAAGTTAGAGAGGGAGATGACAGTGCCATGAGGTGTGAGACACTTCTTTTGAAATTAGAGAAAGTTGGTGTTTGATACTAATTTTCCGTTTCCATTTTTGGGCATACCGATTCCTTTTCCTCCAAACGCTCCATACTTGATTTCTTATAAAATGCTTTCTCTTACTCCTTGTGTTTCGTAGACTTACTAAATCAATCTTGTTATACTTCGAATAGATTTTTTTCACGGAGTGCTAGATCTAACATCAAATCAATAATGTGATCTGAATCTTCCTGGAAAAAAGAACAACCCAGATAGGTGTGTTCCACATCATAGTTAAAGTTGATGCTTGAACCGGTTTGATTCAAAAATTCACTAAGTTATTTTGAATTTACTAATTGCGAATGCTATCAGCAAAGTCGGGTTTGATATGTACCAAAGTTTGCAAAGCTGAGAGGCTACCAGCCGTATTTTGATCTTCATTCTGAGTGCCAGCATTGAATAGTATGCCTGTATGTTAAGCTAAATACCGATGTCAGAGCAACCTGGAAATCCTCCTTCTTCGATTAAAAACTTTATCTTAGTTTCATCATCAATGATTGTCCATTTGTTAGTATTGTGTTCTGCGTGAATTGGATTAAGATCCTGAGTGTTTGTAATTTTACGGGGTATTAAGTGTGAAGAGAATGAGTTTTGATGGTGTCGAAGCGAGCTGTGGATATTTTGGAGAACTTGTTGATATTTTTGAAGAGTGGGAGCCTCAATCTACGAAGGGTTCTTGTGATCATAATTATTTATACTCAATATTATACAGGATTATCCCTATTTTATTTATAGTTTTAAATATGATATGAATAGAGTCATAAGCACATACTATTTCGGCTATTATGAAATGAGGTGATTTTTATGATTTGATTTGGTATGAAACTCAGATAATTAAAGATAAGACGCATAGTTATTATAAACATCAGTAAAGCTACTCTACTAATTTCCCTAAAGTGTGAAATCGACTATACTTTTACAACTTGAAATAATTTTATAAAATAACCCTTACGTCACTGACTTTAAGCATCTACATCAAAAACTTCTACAACTTTAATAGCTATTTGTCCTATTTATCGTTATAAAATGAAGTGATCGGGATGCCATTACTCTTTTGAAAAAGATAGGATTGAGGTGAATTGTCAATCAGAACCACCCTTGACATGTCTCGATTTCCCAAAACTCTTAAATCTTTGATATACGAAACCCGTGAATGCATCTACTGACAGTGAGGACGGAAAAGTTTGAATGAAAATAATCTGTCTTAAGGATCTAGAACCTTAATCAACTATGAAGCATAATGTTCTTGAGCTGCAGTAAAAATTCCAACCTAAAAGTGCATTTTGAGTCTTGAGAGAACTTCAACGGCGAATGGTCTTATTTTAAGGCAAACTCTATAATTATGTTCTGGAGCATTAATATCAACGATTTCACCCCATTAAAGATCGTCTGCTGAACAATCCCAGTCTATAGCTTAAGAGTGTAATAGTGTTTCATCTAAATCGAAGACCAATGTGATTTTACCAGGTTAAATGAAGGGAAGACTCAAAACTCTCTGTGGATTTTTTGATAGATAACTATAGCTAAACATTTTAAAAGTTGAAAGTGATTCAATGAGATGACTGAGATGTTGACTGTTGAATTCTTGATTTTTTATAAACTCCGACACACTTGATTTTATATCATCTATATAATATTCTGTAGATTAGAATATTCGTTATTTCTTGGTACCCATGAGAGTTTTACGCTAGATACTTTTCTTTACTCTCCGCTTCAAAATTTTAGAACGAGAGGGAGTGATAGGCTCCTATTTCGGAGAGATTTTAAAATCATTATCAGGACTCGTTGAAATCTTTATAACTTTTTAGGAAGTTTTCTGCTTGTTAATTCTCTCAAGTCCAGATTCTTTACTTTAATTTTCTCTTAGATTTTTGTTCTCAAGCATCCTGTAACTGTGTCTTTGTTTGTAACCCACCTTTACTGGATTTTGTTTGGTAATTTCTTCGAGATTATCCACTTCAATCTTTTTTGAAACTTAGTAAACCTTATCCACATTAGTTGATGAGGCATTGGTAGATTATAAATGGTTGAGCCGTCTATTTTTAGACTGAAGATAGCTTTGTTGATTTTTTTGAAGAAAATCCTTGATAAGAGATGAGCTCATTTTGAGAAGTTGTTTAGCATTGTAACTGCTGTTTTAATATCGATTGTTGAAGTTTAGCTTGTATTTCGTTGGGCTTCTAATCATGCGGACTATGCCTAAAATAAATAGATTTAATTGATAAACTAAAGTTTTTAAATTTTATTTTTCTATAGAAATACAATAAAACTTATCATTTATGGAAGTATTCGTGGTTATAAGCCTACGAAGGAGATAGCCGCTAATCCTGTCTGTACTCCAAACATTTACGAATGAAGTCTTTTGCAGATTATGAAACTTTATAACGGCGGGGGTTGTCAGTTGGAAATTATACTTTAAAAGCTCTTAAAATTACACCATTAACATAAATTTATTATTGCCCGATACCATGCCCGAATGGCTTTCGACCGTAGAGCAGCTCGAAAAATATCACTCCTAGTGACCAAACATCTACTTTTGAATTTATTTGAGGAGAATACTCATCAAAAGTTTAAGGTGGTAGATACCAATAGGTACCAACACCTTGAGAAGTAAGTTACATTTTCGATTCCTCACCTCGCATAATTTTACTTAGTCCAAAATCTAAAATTTTGACTACTCCTTCATGAAACATGATGTTGCTTGGTTTTAAATCATAGTGAATGATTCTTTACTTGAGTTTTGAAAGATACTCTATGGCTGAGAATAGTTGCTTCATGATGATCTTTGCTTATTTTTACTACAGACAGCTATATTTACGTAGATATACCGATAGTTCAGGTCCCCCGCAGTACTCCAGTTCGAAAACAAGAATGTTTTTTGTTTTATCTACCTCGATTACACTTTAAAATTTAGCGATATTTGGATGGCTAAGCTGCTTTTGTATTTAGGCTTATCTTAGAACATGTCGAAAAAAGTCCTATCTCTCGGCTGGATCTCCTCTTTCTGGAAAAATCATTCTTTTTATAGCCACTAATTTATGATTCTCAAGGTCATAACACTTATAGACTTCTCCGAATCCTCCAGATCCTAAAAGTTCCAAAGTTTGATATCTGTCATAGATGATTGGCCAGCCTTCGCGACAGAAGTAACTTTTATTTTACTTTTAAGCCAGCTTCAACCTATCTTTGTAACTAGCTAGTTCTTTTTCTCTCAGTAGTAGTTATTTTTTGAGTTAATTGAGTTCCTAAATATGATTGATAATACCCTGTGCGTAAACTCTAAAGAACTAAGCAGCCTTACATAATCTTATGTATTTGCTTTTGCAAATTTACGCGCTTCTTATAATTTTTTGATTGAGGCCTATTTCTAAGCCACGAGCATCCGTATTGAAACTAGAGCTTAACCTTCTACAAAACTCCGCATTCCTTCAGTAAAATAACCGAGGTTGACTCTTTTTTCGCGCCTTTCAGCTCTCTTGGCCTCGGCAATTTGAAACATATTTTTGGCGATGAGTGGTTTGACTTTATTTTTGTACTGTTTAGTTTCGAATTTAATTTTGTTTAAACGTTCTTCTTCAACCAGTTTCTTTTCTTTGAGTTCCTGAATCACTTTTTCCTTTGCTTTGAGTTGCTCTTACATTAATTAGATTTTGAGTTGCTTATTATTTTTTTCTTATTTCTTCTCTTCTACTGCATCTAGATGTTTTATTTATACAGGCTTTGCTGTAAAGTAGTTAGTGATTTTATTTTTTTGTTCTTCTTGATCTGCATGCTTGATAGTGTCTCCCTGTTTAAACTTGTGCCTGCGCAAAGATTACTCTATTTAGTAGATGGTTGATCTCTTGTATTTTCGGGGTGGCTAGATGTTATCATCTGTTTTATCTGTTTTGATTTAACTTGACATGCGTTGAATTCTAATAATAACCCAAACATTACTTATAAAATCGTTAATCACAAATAATCTACATCTCAACTAGATCTGCCTATTTAAAATAACTAATTACTTATAAATTTCGATCGGCTGCAGAAAAAACAAAGCTAAAACTCAGGTCATTTGTACTTAACGGAAATTTAACATCTCCTTCGGATTATCCTAAAATAGGTGAGCAAAGTATATAAAAAGTCATAGCCGAGACTACTTATGTTGTAGTTTCTTCTCTTCAATGATAGTCTGGTTGAAAGCGATGAGGAGTATGTAAAAACTGTCAAAATGATATGCTACAAGTTCAAATAAAAATTATATATAATATCAATGAATCAAGAAGGTGTGCTAAAAATCTAGAACGTAGATCAACTCCCCGTCAAAAATAGAAGAAAAACTGATTTTTTCTGTACACTGTTCCTCACAACCTATATAGTTGTACTCGCACTCATCTGCATCTTCATACACAACGCAGGTACACCCACAGCAAATATAGACAATCTTAACCGTATTACATATCCCACTGATAATGAGGGTAAACTTTGCGGATATGACCAAGAAGTATTAAATTATCCGTATCTCTACTATACATCCTTGACAGATCCCGTACGAGTTTATTTATTCAGACAAAAAGATTATGTGTCAACGAATGTCCACTTGCTAATTCTACTTTGTTAAGTTGCAAACCCACGGAGAATCTAGGTTGCAGGCCGAATAACAATCCCAAATACGAGGTCAGGATCTATAACACTTACTTGGACGAAGGTAAGCCTCATAAAAGTTAGGACGAATCGGATTTTTTTGTTTGCCGACTGATAGCACCCTCAAATCTCAAATTCTGCAGATGAGTAATACATATTCAAAATATGCAATTTTTTCAGTATATGATGCCATCTTGACATCAGCTTGGACTGCCGTACTGTGTGGAATAATTCTGTTCATTCTTACTCATTTTTGGCCTTACAAGGTTGTTCCTTGGATTCTGTTCATAGGAACTATCTTTAGCTTTGCTTTTGCAGTTTTTATGCTCACGTATTTCTCATCCCACTTAGCTTCACAGCAGGTTACATTGCTGTCAAAATATTCCTCTGTATCTTCTTCCTATTTTTGTCGTTTTTAAGTTTTAAAACTTTGCACGACCCTTAAAGAAGATAATCATTAGTAGTTTGCACGAGACTCATTAGTGTGGCTGCAATCACTCATACTGAAAGAGATGTTTTTGGAGAACTGTAGCTTAGTTTTACCAACATTAGAAAACTCTTTAGACCAGCCTTATTAATAGCCTGTTTCGCTTTGGCTTATGTTTTGTTTTTCTATATAAATATGAAATAAGTTCTTTCAGTGTGGTCTGCAGGTAAGCTCGTTTTTACGCCTGATAAACCATTCTATAGTGTTACAGGTGTGGCCAGCAACCTTTTGATGATCTTCGTTGGAATCCAGATCATTTGGGGTGCTTTCTTCATTAAATAAGCTTGTAATAATTTTACTATTAAGTCAATTTCATAGCTTCAAGCCATTCAGTTAGCTGGTATTTTGGTGTTTCAGAACCTTCTTTCCTAGAATGTGCTGAGCTTCTTTTGAGATACCATTGGGGTTCAGTAGTAGGAGGAAGCCTTCTTCAAGGCTTTTTCTATTTTTTCGAGCTCTTTTTCAACTTCATTGTACTTATAGTTTAACAAAGTGGGACAGCTAAGTTCCGATGAAGGACCATACTAAAGCATATAAACATAGTATTTAATATGATAGAATAATGTAATCAACAAGCCACAGTCCTGTAAAATAATTCTTCGATCTTGTGAGAGGCTAGGCCTTAGCTTATGTATCTTTAGTAAATATTCCTTATTGTAATGCTGCTCGCTATTGTTAATTTTTAAGTTCTAACAGCCCATTTTATGGTTACAGTCAAACTACGAATCGTGTTTTGAGGATAAATATGCATTTTGTACCTATGTTCATTGTTTTATGTGTAAGTATGTAGCAGATGGGAGCTTCAGCTAGTCCCTACAGTATACTTGTCGTCTCTATCTTAAGTTACTTTATTATTACATATTTTTTGAGCTATCATGGTGAAAAAGCCTAGGGACTTCTAATTTCACTGTACACTGATGAGGCTCTGAATGATGGACATCTATAGAAAGCTCCTGCTGTGATGAAAGAGATTTACTATGACGATTTGAATAGAGTGCATAAGGCTATGACATTTAGCTCTTTGCTTTGTGATAAATCAGCCATAATCGTGGAGAAGAGGAGTAAATGATTGATGAGGTATTATTAAGTTAATTAATTTTTTACCTATCTGTTCCTTTTATAATATTCTAAACTTCTATGCCTGGACACCATAATTATACCAAATCCCAAAATATCGAGTCACTATCCATTTTTAACCAAAAGAATCTTTAGAAGCGGGGAGAAAAACTAGATCGTAGACATCTCCTCGGTTTATTGTGCTCGTATACAAAGTAGTAAATTGGTGTGCGAAATGAAGAAGTAGAGTAGCAGTTGTGCTGTTTCGATCGTATGAAGAAGTTGATCTTTAGTCAAGACGTTGAGGCAGCAGATGCTGAGTAGAACCAGATAAATTCAATAATGATCGAACAGAAGATCAATCAGATGTAAGCTAGAATGAATCAAAATTTAAAAAAAGAGAACAGCATTAAAACACACAAAAGATTTACTTCATCCCACAATTTTTCGCGAAGATCTTGCATGTACGACTATCTAATGCAGAATGGAAGATATTAAAAAAGGTTGTATGCAAAAATATGTCAACTATCAAGTGGTTAAGAGAGACAAATAACTAGGATAAGTCCGCAGAATCATTGAAAAATAAGTACATTCTAAAGTTGATCAAATTGTAGAGGACAGAGGACTCTAGTTTACAAAACTAAAGGAAGAATATGAGGCTTTGAAAAAATAGATGCTTGCTAAAAATTTAGAAATATAAGGTCTCAAATCCAAGGAAAATCAAATGAAATAATACATCACAGATCTTTAGGAACGTACTAAATGCCACAAAGAAACCAAAAAAGAACCTCAACCTAAATAATAGGGACAACTTTTTTAATAAAAATTCAGATAAACTTTTGGAGATTACACAATAGAATAGCTCAAGGCTCGTCTTTAAGTCTCGATTGAGAAGTGCCTTGGTGGGTTTGAGAGAGTGGAGAAAAAAAATCAGATAAAACTCCAAGATCAGCGAAGGGCCTATTAACAAAAATAAGCTCGCATGAAGGCAAGAATAAACTAACTATAGTTTAGCGAAAACTAACTCATGAGCAATCTTAAAAACTTAAAAATTAACAAAAATCTGTCCTAAATTGAGTTTGATAACCTTCTCAAAGCTAAACTTGAACTGTAAAATTTACACAAATGGATTTTGTCATTATATACGTAGTGGCACTAACAGAGGAGCGAGAGTGAAAAAAAAGTACTTAATATTATAGGGTGTCTTGATTAAAATTATTCCTACGAGCAAATGCTGAAGTATATTGTTGAATATGGTAAAAAATTCTCTTCGCATGACAAACTCAATGATTATTTGTTTAAAGTGTTGAGAGGGATACAAAAACTGAGGAGGATCATATGGCCGCAACTATGCAATGAGAAACTAGACCCACTTACAATAATAGAAAATTTATAGAAGTGGATTAAACTGAGGGTTTCAGTGCCTCAATATAATAAAAAGATCGGTACAGCAAGATAAAGTAATTACCTAAGAAACGAGTAATTAAATTGAATAACAACCTTTGATTTGCATGTTTTTACTGTGTCTGAACATAATAACTAACTTTGACAAAATTTGTACCGGTAAGTGAAAGAACGGTCGGTTTTCATTACCATCTTATTTAGAATCCAAATTATTAAATATTTAAATTATAACTTTAATGGGGCAAGCTAAAAATAGTATCGTAAAAGCTTATAATGAAGAGTACCTGCATTATTACCTCTAACGAAATGAGTTTCAAAATATTGAAATCCTTCTTCAGAAAAGACCTGAACTCATTGAGTCAACCCTCACTCATAAAAGTAAAATGACTCCTCTCTACCGAGCTTGCTATAAGGGCAACCTCAAAATGGTTTAGTTTTTGGTTGAGAAATACAATGCAAATATCAACCGTGTAACTGAGAACGGATAAACAGCTTTGATGGCAGCAGTAAAAAGAAATCATCTGAACATAGTGCGTTACCTTCTGGGCAAGGGTGCCGATGTAAATGTAGTATCAAAAATTGGACTTTCCACTTTATAGTTTGCTATTTTGCCGGGCTTTTACTAAATCGCCCTACCAATCTATGAAAAAATCTAGGACAAAAGGATCAAGCCTATTAAACAATTTTAAGAGTGGGCTTAACTTTACTCTTATCGTTATGTTAATTATTCTGTCTTCCTTTAGTTTTTAGAAAAAATGATAGATGCTCACAATGTTACCGACTATCTGACGAGGCCAAAAATAGTTTTAAAAGATCCTGTTGCAGATCCAAGGGAAACATGGAAAGAATGGTTCAAAAGACAAATGGAATTCAAAGACCCACCTTTAGTCTAAAGAAATGATCTTCCAGAAGAGTTACAGCCTCAAAATCTTAAATTCGGAAAACTTAAGTCCTTTTTAAGTAATATGGCTCGAAGTCCAATGGTTCCGAAAAGTGATTTCCTGCCGCGGTATTCAAGCAGTGTAATGGCTCCCCACACTGAAAATTAGTTAAAGAAAACCGAAGTTCAAAATTCACAATAGATGTAAATCCAATCAGTTCCTTGATTTCAGCTAAAATTATTATATTTGAATAATAACAAACATCAGTAAGAGGCTCAGTTTTTTAACTTTTTGATGATTTTCTTGGCCTACTTTTTCGGGGGAGATTGATAAGTGCTATTGTTAGGATGTATTTCCATTTCCATTGGCGTGCTTACAATAAACGCTTCATCATAGTTAGCACTGTATTTGTCTAAAAACTATCCAGCTGGCATGTCTAAAATTTCTTCAGGTATGCTTTTCAAAAGTCGCTTAAAGTTGTAATCGATTTTAGCGATGGCGTCATTCTTTTTCCTACTTTAATAACTAATTACTCGTTTAGTTTGTTGATGATTTGTTGTTGTTTTTCGATAACATATTGTTTGAATGCATCTTGTTCTGAAGACATTGAGAATGACATATGGCGGTATTGGATTAGCAAATTATAATAGTCCAAATGCAACCAATTATATCATATTTTAAATCTCTCAAGCTGCAAGTGAGAAAATGTAATAGTTTTAATATGCTGTAATTTGTAAGCTAAGTAAACATATTTCTCTTTTCTTTGTTTATAAATCGTTAAATGTATCATTACGACTTAGGTCCTTCTCTCCGCCATAGATTTCATCTAAAATAAAAGAGGCCACTCAGATATGATTCTGCTGAAAGATTCAGCTCATTCTAAAGCCCACCACCCTCCGATCACGAGTTGGAGGAATTTTCTGATTACTAATCACCACCAAAATAGAAAGTGCAGGCAAAAGGCAACAAATAAAAAAGCTATATTTTAGTCGAATAGCTACCACTCCAATTCCATTCTGCAGAGAAAAGGAAGAAATAGAAAGAAAACATCAAACAAAAAAAACTGAATGAAAATATTAGTCATCATAAATCTATTTCTTACCCTTAAAGGAAGGACAGCTAGTAGAATAAGCTAAATACAACAATTAAATATAGCTATCTCGAACAACTCAACAAATAACTGAGTGCCATAAAGTAGGATTAACGAGAATATTTAAGAGAAAGTATGTATGCTACTCATTTGCACAAGAACATGCATCATGTGCTGCCCATACCAGTGCCCTTTCCTCCTCCTATTTCACATACACATTATCCTCCCTATAATTATTTGCTTGATGAAGAACTAAAAGTGCAAAATTTAATAGTAATAGAGGAGCAGAAACTGAGAACGGAGGAATTAAAACTTAAAAACGCACTTCTATAGCAATAGAATATCACGCTCAAAGAAAGAATATTCTATTTGTAATCTGAGTTGACAAAAAAATCACAAATTAAATAAGTATAGTATATCTCACCTAAGATAAATAAAGCTTTAGAGGAAGAGCTGCTATCAACCAGGAAGGAGACTAAGCAAAAGCTACTTGACTAAATTGGAAATTTGCAATTAAGATGCCAGTAAATGAAAGAAGAAATGACTGCTTACAAGCTTAGACAATAGGAAAGACTTAGTAATCTACTGAAAGAACAACAAACTAAAAAGGAAGTTCTACAAGTTGAGAGGAAATAATAAATGAATACACAGGCAGCCAACGAATATTACGCCAAGTTTGTCGAAGTTTTCCTCAATATGGTCTAAAAGTTGCCATTAAAGTTGTAAACTTCATGGAGTAAAAAGAAAAAGATTGCAGTAGGATGGAAGATAGTCAAACATTTTGTGAGAAAGGCTCTTAAGCTAGGTATTTCACCTCCGACCTTAGTTTAAAGAGAAGATTTGCAGTGATATCACTATGATTTTTTTGCTTATGCTTACTAAAAATAGTGAATCATTAAAAAAGTAAAGGCTTTTATATTATTGTTATGATTGAGATAAGTAATAAAATATGGGGATTTTCATTCCTTGCGTTTAAGGTTGTTGTCAGCTCTGATTAACTCGAAAAACTCCATTATTTTTTGATTCTGTTTGCCTTTCTTTATGAGATTTGCCACTGTTATTTTATTATTTTCGGGAAAAAGCTCTTTGCTGAATTCTTAGATCTCCTCATTTGCTATCTAATTTGGAACACTGAATATTTTGAAACTGGCGCTCACACAGCAGTAAATCATAAATTATAATTAAATGATCTCCAGACTTTACACTTCATTGAAGTCAAAGACATCAAACAAAACTAAGTATAAAACGAAATACATCTGATTTTATCCTCCATTTTTGTATCAGAGAAAACAGCGATACCTGCGAAAAGTTAGAGAGAGTCAATCAATCCATTATTATCAGTGTCCCAGACAACAAAAGATGATTCCCCTGCTTCGAAGATATGCTAGAATTATGTGAGATCAATGCTGAAATTATCACAGATTGATTTAAACGTGGCGAAGTAATCCCTGAGACGGGATAGCTTGACTAAATGGTCTTTTATTTACTGTTTAGGAGGATATTGGAGTTTCTCTTGAAGCCATTGCTATTTATTTTGATTAACTAGGTTGTGTTTCCCATTATTTTTAAAAATACTATACAAGATAATAAAAAAACATAAAAATTAATAAAGCTAAGTTCGGATGTTTTCAGGTTTTAAACGTGTTAGTGATAGTGGTAGATGGTAATGTGCAAATGTGTGTGATTTGTCAGTATCTGACAATACGATAGAGTATCATTTTGCTGCGATTATGTATGTGCTGCTCGTTGATGCCTTCATCAACGTGTATTTTGCTATTATTCTCGCGTATTAACTTCTTTATTAGTCTGATTTTGATATAGTCCTAAGCACTAAAGTTGTTATTCAACTTTTATTCTTTTATTAACTATTATTCTTTTTTTTATATTCCCTATGACCTGCTCTCCACTAACTCACTCTCTTATGTTTATTGCAGACTTAACTATGTGAGCTTGGGAGGGGTGGGCGTTCCTGATGGATCGGGTTCTTCGAAAAGGTTCAAATCTTCGCAAGCTCTCTTGAGTCCTTTCTTGATTATATTATTATCATCGATGTTAGTGTCAGTTATCATTTTCTTAATGCGGTTAAAATTGTCTTCCTCTGCTATTTTAAGTGCCATATCATAGTGGTCGTCGTATACGTCCTCGTCTATTTAATCGTTGACAATAATCTAATTTTTTTTATCCCGTGCATGCAAAAACACGCAAGTTTCGTTCCTACATTCAGCTTTTCTCATGAAATATTTGCAGTATTGAACAGTCCCGAATAAAACTCGAAGCCTGCTACTCAGATGATAAAACGCCTAAATAAAAGAAAGCGCACGATCAAAGCCACGGCTGCTTACTCTTTTTGAGCGTAAGTCACATAACTCGTAGTATTTTTGTAGTTTTGTTTAGTTTTCACGGTCTCGACCTTGCCGCAGGTTGCAAAAGTACTGGAGTTTTTTAGAATTTGAGTTGGAATTATTTCATCGTATGATTGTAGAAAGATCATGTTTTTTTTGAGTACTCGTACGTTGTTGAGTGAGCCTAGGTTAAGAATAAATAAAGTAGGAAAGAAAAAATGAAGAGTTGATTACCTTTGTTTTCCTTCATGACTGCAGTAAAAGAATAAAAATATTATAGAATTAACTCAAATCTATATCCAGCCATCAGCCATTTCCTAATTATTTATGATTGATCTTTTCTCTCTCAGTTGTTTCTTCCAAAATGTTTTGCTTTTCTTTTAAGATATCTTTTTTTACTTGAGGATATTTCAATTATGGCCAAGTGGGTTAAATTCAGAAATTGAAGAGGAAACTCCGTTTTTATTTGGCAATCTATATTTGTAAATAGTTTTCAAAATAAAAGCAATAAATTTCGCTATCATTCGAGACTGAGTTTGAAAGTAGTTGTGAATCTTCCCGCAGCTTTCTCCCTTTCTTTCATCGCACTTAGGATATTTGCGTAGCTCCATGTCAAATCATGAGCTGATTTTTGAATTCCACTATTTCTATCCATTTGTTCAAAAATATGACCGTTATCACTTTTAACGTGTTGATAAAGCCTATAGAGAACTGCATCTCCAGCTTGAATCATTACTTTAACTTGCTCACTGATTGTAGTACCTTCTTTTATCTCCAATAGTTCAAACCAAGCTTTTTGATCTTATACTTTTAAGAAACCGTTGGCTTGAATTAATACATTCGCTCCTTTGTAAAAAGCTTTAGCAAAAGCAGCACTTAATATTTGCCAAGGGTTCCCTCCAGCATAGGAATCACCTGGGTAGCGACCAATAAGAACTCCTGGGATCCCACCTTTAGTCATTGCTTGATTTAGAGTATACTATGAGCAGAATGCAAAGCCCAAAACTTGCATAGTTTTTGCAACTTTTTAATCTGTTATCTAATGAGTTCCGAAAGAAGAGCAAAAATTTGAAGAGTAGCCGATCTCAACCCAGGACCATCAGTTTGTGGCCTGCACCAAGGGCCTATATAAACTTAGCCGTTAGGCAACTAAAATTTAGGGTTTATACGAACATCGTAACCTTGAGGATCATGTTTCGTCTGTAAATTTCTAACCCAATTAACATACGACTTCATTTTTTACTCAACTATCGAAAGATCAAAGTTATTGAGTTCCATGTATATCCTCATAGACAAGGCACCATCTCTCATCCAGTCATAGTAGTAAGAACCACATGGAGTTGAGAAGTCTGGAGCTGCAACAATACCACCTAATCCTTGAACATCTATATTTGCCTAAAAGAGAGCATACATTTTAGCATAAAAATCTTTATCAAAGCCCATTCCTCCAGACCATGAGTAGTTGATTTTTTTGCAATAATTTTAGCCTTATGAATAGTAACACCAGGGTACATCGTTCTTTTATTGTTTTAATTGTCCTAACCTGGTGGATCTCCAGCAACATCCTTTCGCTGCGCATTGCTATTGATTGATACCCGTATACCCGCAATAAACTCGAAGATCCTGCGAGATGTCACAGATTTGAGATGATGAGATAACGAGTAGGATAGCATATGCGATGAAGACATACTTCATATGTGGAATTATAGTTTGAAGATAATTGAAAGTAGAATTTAAAAGTAAGAATCAAAAAATAAATATTGGGATTTGCCAGCTTGTTGATTTAGTGTTTGTAAACACATTCAGTTTATTTGATAGTCAATATTTTTAGTGAATTTATAGATTTTTATGAAATAATAATTTTTATTCAACACTTCAATGGTTACGAGCTAAAATACCGTGATTATTTTTTTTAATTAATTTTTTAAGAACTTTTAAGCATAGCCACAATCTGAATACTATAAAGCAACCATTTCGGTAAATAAAATAGTTGTTATTGATTAAAGTATCTTTATCTTTTTAAAAATAGTGGTAAGAAGCATGAAAATAAAAAGAATAAAACTAAAATATCAACAAAGCTCTTCGATGAAAAACTCGGTTATAATTTTCTTTTCAACAGAATTTTCGAAAACTAAGTATGTTTAAACTTCAAAATGAGAAAAAACATTAAAGGATAATTTAGTACATATATCAGACTAGTATATATTTTTAATAATATTAGTATTTTAGAATTTAAAGAGGATAAATCAAGTTCCATAACCATACAGAGTGCGCCCGTTCTTTTTGAGGGCATAAACTATATCGAGGGCAGTAATAGTCATGGCCTTTCGATGTTAGCAATAGCTGAGACTATCTCTCACAACCCTATTCAGAAAATCATCGATATAATCACGAACGTGAGAGTTAGTTCCATATGATATTCTTGTAACCCCTCCTCTTCTCGCAAGTCTTCTGATTGCACCATTGGTGATTTGGCCATCAGGGATTGATTTGGAGACTGTATTCTTAGTATTTTTCTTTGCAGCTAATGTTTTTCCGACTACTTTCGAGTTTTTGCCTCTTCCTGCCATCTGAAATCTATTAAAAATTATATTTCGATTGCTCCCTTCATTTTATTTAAATTTTACTGTTAGTTTGGTAGTGGACTTATTCCATGATAAGAGTGCTTGAAATGAATAATTAAACCAACAAAGACATTCCTTTAAGTGGGAAACATTATTTATTTTAAGAATCAATTTGAGTAGAATATTTTGAGTTATAGTTGACGATTTTTCTATTTGCTTAATAACTTTAGAAAAAGTTTAAACATGAGTGTCCTCAAAATCAAACTCGATAAAGTAACATTCATATTACTAAGGCTGCATAGCAGTTTCAGACACATAATTTCAGATAATCACTTGCACTCTACTAAGATTGTCTTGCTTTCTGCTATCGTACTCAATAGTCTCAGTCCCTAATACACAATATTATGACAACAAAAGGAGCTCTCCTGAGTATACTGGGATAGTTGGAAAAGGCTATGTCTACTCTCAACTAAGTTCTTAGGAATGATTCAAATCATTATCTCGGATTGATCAGGCGTAGCCAAGTATACAAAAAAGTACGATTTGTTGTACAAAGAGAGGAAAGTTGAATATGGCTTTGAAAGATTTAGAAATCGTTTTTACATTTTGTCCTGATAATCTACAAATTGCAGCCATGAAAATCGAAATATAAAATATGAAGAGCAAAAGTAAAGTAGGAAGTTCTTCAGAGTAATCTGAAAGCGAAGAGGAGGAGTTAAACGAAGAACTGCAACTTAATTTCAGTAATTTAAAAAAAATTGATAGAAAAAGTTGTTCCATATTACTGAGATAATCTAAAACTCGAGCAAATAGAGTCTCGATAACGGGAGATATTACTGTCGAATATGAAAGGGAAGACGATGGCGATAAAAGTTATAACTCCACACAGGTCAGTAAGTAGCAGTTAAAGGAAAAAATGGCTATGACATGCTAATAGATTTAAATGTAAAAGGATGTGCCTGCTCCTGCTACAAATATTATTGTAAAACCCAATACGAGGTCTAAAAGTATACTTAAAAATAAAAATACCGTATTTGGCCAGCTCAAGCTTATGTAAACCTAGAATAAAGATGCATATTTAGGAAGGGAGAGCAAGCTCATTGAAAAACTTAAAGATATCGATGGAAAAGTTATCACTTCAAATAATTCCATTTAAGCAGGTAGTAATAAAAGTGTGAAATAAGTATAGTTTAGAAAAAGTATATTTGCTTCACAATAAAAATAGATTCCAGTTACTGTGTAGAAAAAGGCAATAAACAAACAAGGCCGTAAAAGTTGTTTAAAACGCTCATCTTTTGAAGTATAGGAAGTCAAGCAAAACTTAAAACCAGCTGCTCGTCGTTCAAAATTTGATGTTTTGACTTGCAAAAGTATTGATGGAGCAGTCATTAAAAATCTTAAATCAGTTAATGAAATAAAAATGGAGGGCGAAGACAAAACTAAACATGAATAGGAATCAGATGAAGGTAGTTCGTATAATATTTTTGGAAGTAATGATAATGTAATGATAAGCAAAGAGATAAAATAAAAACTCGGTATTTCATTTGATGATAACAAAGAGAAGAAAGCCCCATAATAGCGAGCCACTCGAGGCAAATCCATTTTAAAGAAAAATTCAGTTCTTATCCAAGATACTTCTTCTAAACGACCACAGAGAGAATAGAGCACCTAAGTGCGCTAAATGAGTGAAGAAAAGGTGGCGAAAAAGCCAAAGAAAAGTATAATGTTTACTAAGAGCAGATTTGCATAAGAGTGATTATAGATTTACTTTCGAATACATCAAGTTATTTGAATTTAATTAACTGTATAATAAATACTCATGCTGAAAGATAAGGAGGCAGGTACTCACAAGTATACCATCAAAACACCGCAAAGACAAGCATTTATGTAGGTATTTCAGCTGCATGCAGTTGATGGGAAAGTCAATAAAAAGAGTCTCAAAGCTCTCTTCGATCGGATAGGGTATTTCATTTCCGAATAACATTTTGAAGACATATGTGCACGGGCTTTCGAGTTCAAATAAACTGTATCATTCGAATAGATTATGTAATTGTTCAAGGTCCGATAATCACCTCATAGTCTGGTCGACATTAAAAATGCCTTTAAATTGTTAGCTGGATAAGAGGATGAGTTTATTCCTTTGGAGTCTTTGTACTAAATTTTTCGTAAAGCTGGCATCTAAAGAGAAAGAGTGGATGATTTGATAGTAGTTTTATCAGATTTCGTCGACAGCAAAACTAAAAACTTCAATTACCGTGAGTTTTTAGCACAACTTTCTTGATCATTTCTTTATTATAATAAAGCTTCGATGTATAATTACCAAACCTTCCGTAGATAACAAAGTCTCCAGAAACAAATCTAAACTTTGAAGAAAGAACATGAACTTATTGAACTCAAAAGGGAACGTTCCTCACCAGCTCTGATACATGCTCACAAGAAGCGAATCTAAGGATTTGTATTATCAACTATCGATAAACCTATTCTTGTCAATCGATACAGAGATGATCCTCATGAGTTTAGAAACATAAATGGAGAAGGAATTTTAGGAGCGAAAGGATTATATCTTCGCCGCGAAAGTCAGCCAGAGCGCATAGATGTATAATTCTTTCTATTTAGAATCTGCTTAAAAAGAATGAATTTTTAGACTATATTCCTTTTAAAAATACTTCTTCACATCAGTTCAGGTAGTCAAATGGTAAAGGAATGTATTATAAATCATTTAGCCATAATTTCAGAATCAAATAATATTTGGACCGACAAACTCTCAACTATCTTCCCAACACCATAACTAAACCTGATAAGCTGATAAAGAAACTGAAAAATGGTTAAAAAGTTGATTTATAAAAGCTAAATTTTTCGATTAACAAAAATCTGCTTCCAATGTTGCACCAAAAAACTTATTTCAAGTCTGTAAGCACACTTTTTACCGAAATTCCAGCAAGATAGGAAAGAACTTAAGGATTAGTTTCAAATTAAGAGGGGGTTGACTAAAACTAATAAAAAAAAATAATGAAGCCTGCCGAACATATGAGCAGGAAAGAGAATTCAAGATAAGTCTTAATGAAATGCGGAATATTAAGGTAAAAAATTCGTGGCTGATTTTTGTATTCTTATTAATCCTACACTTGAGTTGATTATAGGTGGTGAAAATAAGATTAATTATTGAACTGTGTAAAGATTATAATGGCCTAAATCGAGCACACACCGGTCCTGCAGGAGCATAAAGAAACCAGATGGTTTAACTATAATTACCCTCCTTTCCTTAGGTTGATGCACTTCGTACCAGGCGAACTACCCAAACAGAAAAAGTTTTTAATACTTTCTTTGTTTATTGTGCATCTAATCATCTTTGGGAACACTCTCTTAAATTTTATCGACAGCTGTGCTCAGGGAGGATTACGTATTCTGTTCTCTATCCTATTGCTACTTTTCATCAATCCGTTTATACTGTTGATTTTTTACAGAGGTACATTTCACTTTATGGAGGCTATACGGGAATCTGTAAAGAAGCAGGAAATTTACGTCTTTACATAATTTTACAGCCAATAGCTATCGTTTTTGAAATAATAATCGCAATTGCTGACTTCTTGGGCTTCAATGGTTTCGTGAGAGCTTCAAAACTAATTAATATGTAAAAGGGATTTGCAGGATTTTTGGCAATTGTAGTCTCAATAATTTTTCTAAGCGCAGCACTCTATTCAACTTTCATTTATATCCGTATTTTGAGATAGAGGAAGGAACTCGTATCAAGCATATCTTGATTTTTATGCTCTGCTTTTAAGCAACTCAATTATAAAACTATCATATTTCAAATGGAATTGTTGAGAATATCTAAATCAATGAGTCTGGCGCTTATATTATTATTTTATAAAATGAGTGACGAGGTTTGGAAGTACTTGCCTCACGTCCCTGCCAAAAAGCCACTTGTCCTCAAACGCAAGTCAGAGGTAACTGACAAGTAGGTTCTCAATTTGACTGGTGGACTCTTCCCTATCAAACTAGTCGACTCCTCAAAAAATGTATTTTTGAAATCATTCAGGATGCAAATTCAATCCAAAAACTTGATCATTGGGTGAGAGTGCCTATCGTGCAGCGTAATCAAAAAATTGGACCTATCTATCATTGGGTGAAGTAAGGAGAATAAAAAAAATTATACCATGGAGAAAAGTTCAACGTCTAGACTGAAGTGGTGAGCTTCACTGAGTAATAGTTCGACCAGTTTAAATTGAACATTCCGAACTTGAGCTATAAAAAAGCTAAAGAGATATTTTAACTTTTGCAAATTTACAGTCTGAACTTTATAGTAGTGCAAGATAGGTTGGAAAATACCTAATACACCATTTAAGATCTCAAAGATGTAAGATATTCAATATAAAGATCTATTTTACCATCAGCAGAATGATTTTGTTAATGAGAGGACGCAGCGAACACCCTCTTGCTAACTATGTCTTCGATAAAAAATACGAATCTAATCGCAAATACGAATTGTAAAAATACTTAATGAGAAATAAAGTTGATAACTAAAGATAAAAGACATTGCTTGCTGAAATCCGCAGACTCTAAATTGTAATTTTTCTGTAATTAAGCTAATCAAAAAGGAAGAAAGAGAACAGATCAATCTCAAACGTGCACTTAAACTCGATTAAACTCCAGAAGAAGTTTTCTAGTTGTAAAAAATGCACAGCGATGAGGCAATGCGTCGAAGCCAACTCGTCTACACCAGACAGCAATATCTCAGTAAACCATTGAATCTGCCAGGAAAAGTAAATGAAAGATTGATCGAAGTGATGCAAGGAATGAATATTCCAGACAAGATCATTGCCACTTAAGAAAATGTTGAATTGTATGATAAGTTGAGGCAAAAAATTTTGCTTATGTTTAGTATCCAAAGATACATAAGGAAGAAATAAAATGAAAGAAGGACCTTGGAAGATAAGAAAAAGAGGTTGTTAACTCAAGAGTAGGAAGAAAAGAATAAAGCTCAGCCTAAGCCAGGATAGAGACCTCAGAAAAAGATGCATCTCAATCCAAAACCTTGATTGAAAATTTGGCATTTAATTAAAAAAAAAAACTTTTATTGATTTTAATTTCTGACTACGGATCCAACATGTGTGCTTTAAACTTATATTAATACAATCTAGGCTTTTATATTTTCAAATATTATTAATTTTATTAGAAGTTATAGTCGGCAGTTATACATTATTTATAAGTTGGATTGATACATGCATTTTTATAAAGTGATTTATTAATGAGATGGATAGCTGGTTCTTCCTAACACTAAACTAATTATGATGGTTTAAATTTGTTAAGTTAGTACCTTTTACAGTTAGCTTTGTAATGTTTATTACAGATCACTTCACAATATTTAATATTTTTCAAATCAAATGTGTATTGATTGTCATTCAAATAAACTTTCCCAAGAAATTCTTGAAAAACTTAATTGGTTGAATTTAGGAAAACAAGGAAAAAACATTCAACATAACAGTCCACTGATAAGACAGTACTTATAACCAGTCAGGAATTTGATGATTAACATGAAAAAAAGTAATGAGGTTTGCAATTCCTGCAGACAGACTACAGTGAGGGATCCTAATTTCCAAACAAGCCTAAGCATTTTAACTGGTTTACTCTTCATGGCAAGAAACGAAGCGACATAGATATATAATTCTAAGATTTGAAAACAATTTCGATACAAAATCTATAATGGAGTAAAGAAGTAAAGAAGTGAACAGGATAATTCTTCGAAGTTGAAACTATAAAAAGAAAAGATAACCAACATGCCATTATAACCTCGCAATTAGGGAAGTCAATCTGATATCTTTACTCATAATAGAAGAAGTTTTATCATCACAAGGTGATTTCCATATTTTAATCCAAAAACTTAGATAGCTTAAGAACAAATTAATGTCTATTTCGATAAAGAGATATAAAATAGAGCAATAATAATCAATTAATTTCTGACCTCACTTTATTTTCAGCTTCATTTAGTAATGCCTACAGATATATTTTTATTTAGAGTTATCAAAGACCATTTCAGCAACTATTTTGGTGCTAATTTACGACTTAACTCTCTTTTCCTCCTTTTAATTGTGTAAGGCTATCCTCGAGCATCAATGACTCTGAAAATGTATTTTTTAATCAAGTAGTTGAGCTTTCTTTGTTTTCTCTTATCATTTTTTGCCTTCTGAATCTGGTAATCAAGAAGGCAAATGCGCGACTCTCTCGCCCAGAAAATCTCCATATAATCAATAAGACCAAGAATACTGACTGCAATTTTCTACTTGTAGATAGGATTTTTAACACGATTGAAGATAACATTATAGACTATTGCTATATTAGGGTATCTTTTAGGTTGTTTTTTTTTGAAATGGGCTATTTTTAGGTAAGTCGTGATTAGGGTGTCTTCATGATGATATGATAAATAGACACGCAAAATGGAGTATATATCGACGGAATATTTCGAGAGACATTTGAATTAGACCACTTCTGTCAGTTTAAACAAGAAATAGATGTAATCTTCTGGGTAGTATTTTTCAAGAGTTTGGAGAGTAGAGAAGATGATTATGTTGCTCGGATCTGCGTTATTAAAGTAATTAAAGAAATTATTTTTAAGTATACAGGTGTGGAAATAGTTATAGATTCCTTTATATTTTTGTTAAAACTACTCTTTTAGGCTACAAAATAAAAGCAGTAAACGAAAAGATCTTAAGATAAGAAATAATTTCTAAGTTCTGCTAAAAATAGTTTATGATTCAGGGCTTGAAAGAATATGATTAATTTAGTCGAACTTTTACTTGATGTTGTACTTTTAAACGGGTTCAGTTTATTTTACAGCCGGAGATTCATTTATTATGCATTTTTGCATGCAAATGAGGTTGTAATCTATTGATAAAGTTTTGCTGCATCTCTCACATTAGATTTTATCTTTATAGCTCATAAGTTGAGTCTAGAATTTTGACACTATCTTTGGGCTTATCAGCTTACACATCCATATGAAGTTGAATATCTCTGAAGGCCTTAAACAGATATGCATATTTTCGTTTGTTTCGTTTATTTTTTTGTAAAAGTAAGCTGGGAAAATGAGTAATAACTAAGATAAC
>Ga0194117_10001531_pt1 | contig 26530 bp, 17 predicted proteins | sample TA2MahsurfametaG_FD_160579 | JGI IMG/M metagenome (GOLD analysis project Ga0194117, IMG submission 160579) | Freshwater microbial communities from Lake Tanganyika, Tanzania - TA2015009 Mahale N1 surface | ecosystem: Environmental > Aquatic > Freshwater > Lake | place: Tanzania: Lake Tanganyika...
TATATATACTCACGCAAAATTTTCTCATTCTTTGTTTACTTTTTCTTTGTTACCTTCGATGTTGTTTTTATTGTTTACCTCTTCTTTTTTGATTTCTTGATTTTGCCAACTTTTTTGATTACTTTTTTCACTTTTTTCTAGAAAAATTAAGTCACAATTTCCCTTATTTTCGAGCCTGCTCTTAAGTAGTGCTCACTAAGCAGTTTTATGTAATTGATCTCGTCATTTTTAGTGAATCTCTAATCGATCTATAGAGTTTCTTTTTCTCCCATATACTTTTTGATCAAGTCTAACACTAAAATCTTCTAAACATATCCTGTCCCTCGTAGATCTTCTTTTTCACAAACGATCTCCAAAGACTCTATCATTTCTTTTATTTCTAAATTCCATGAAATTTACTTTAAGGTGGTAGTTTCTATTTCAGTTTTACAATCAAAGGATTGAGAGAGGTCTTGCAAACCTTAATTATTAATATTTTACTTCAAGGTATTTGTCAACATCTCTAAATGAAATGGTATTGGATGAGTTCTTCAAAATTCTAAAGAGCAAAGGCAGAAATAGATTGTATTAACCCATATTGATCCACTGCTGAGTCATTAGGTTGTAGTAATCTTGATAGTTGGCTCGAATTATTTTATTCTCTTTGGCAATTTCATACATACTTTCTTTCAGTTGTCCAGCAAAATGATAGCCAAAGAGTTCGACTAATACGAAGCCTTTTATCGACATGACTGAAGCAACGGTAAGCCTTTCTTACTATTATTTTTTCTTTCGCTTGTTTTCTTGTTCAAGGTTATAAGCTTTTTCAGCAATTTGGCTGAGGTTGAAGGCTTGCAATAATTGAATTGCTGATATTGACATAAAATTAATGACATATAAAAATCAAATGACATTTCCATAAACCATAACCTTGTAAAGAGCTCCATATTTTTACCTTCAACTCTTCGTGGTATTGGCTGATATTCAAACTACATTTCATGTATTTTCTATAGATTAGTATATAATAATAAACATATCAACAGATTTCTTCACTCATATTTACTAGCCCCATCTATTATTAGTTAGAGGCATGTTTGTGAGACTCTAATACAAAGTTTTCCCAAACGAAGGCGAAAGTGAGCCCTTGTTTGTTTCTTGCTCTTGCAAAAAACTAATTAACTCCTTCTACCTAAATGAAGTAAGTCATATTTCTTATGACTACATGTTTGATTTTGCTGTTGCAAACTGCATCTTCCAATCTCTTCACTTTTTCTTAGTTGATTTGATTATCCTGGATATTTATGACTAGAGTTTCAACTGAAGAGTAGGTGTTTATAATTTTGACCAAATTTTAATACCCCTCGAATTTGTATTTCGGATATTATTTGCTCCTAAATTTATTGAGTTTGTTCACAAAACCAAGACAAAAACAGCACATTGTTATCGAAAACAATAGTAAGTTTATAATTTATGAAGCTTTTTGGTATTTATCGCCAGATATAGATATTGATATCTATTTCAACGTTTCAATGTTAACATCCTTATTCTGCATGGCGTGTATAAACTACTATGGGCTTTACCCTACAAAGCAGATTTTGTTATTGGAATAAAGAGGCAAAAGTTTTTTAGGGAACTATACATCATTTCCGAGGAGAGAATAAGATCGAGGAAAATGAGAAGTCGAAGTATTGTAGCTTGAATGGTGTGTTGGTGTGAATCTCTCCTTAGGTCTTATTTTGAGTCTGGTGCGCCTAGACATCAACTTTTCCGATCTAATAATAAACTTTAATTAAACTTACTTTTCTTTTTAGGAATTGAAGAATTTAAAAAAGTGTTGTTATAACACATGGGATAATTGATAGAAGTCACTAAAAATAAAAAAAATCACATCTTTTCATCCGCATTCAACAATATCTATAAATTCAGATTTTTAAAGTAGGGATGCTTTAGAGCCTCTCCTGCTGAAATTCTCTTGTCTGGCACGTAGGTCAACATTTTCTAAAGAAGATCAACAAAAAGTTATCTTTCTTACATGTGATTAAATTTTTATAGAAAGTTTACTTTTTTGAAATTATGGAAGGCAGTCATCATACTAGCTTCAAAAGGTACTCTTTTTATGTATATTGACTAATCTTGTTTAGTCAAAGAACCGAGAACTTTGAGAATAGCGAATAATTGGTCTCCATCATTTGCACCTACAAAAATAGGCTGTAATAATGCCAGCTCGGCCATTATACATCCAACTGACCAGATATCAACGGCAACTGTATAATTTACTATTCCCATAAGCAATTCAGGAGCTCGATAGTATTGTGAGCCAACATAAGGTGTGTTTTTTCCTTTAGGATCAATTATTTTGCTACAGCCAAAATCACAAATTTTGAGTTGTTAATGTTTGTTAATAAGTATATTCTAAGGTTTGAGATCTCTATGTGCGACCATTTTAGAGTGGGCGTGCTTGATTCCATTTAGGATTTGGTACATGTAGAGCTATATGGAATGACAAGTACTTTTATGGTTTGGGATGGGATGTACATGCATTTTTTCGAATGTTTCTTGATTACATCTTCAAGATTTGTCTAAAGATACTAAAATACAATATTTTGGACCAGCTTGTTCTCTGAATTTTATGTATAAAAAAGATCCTTCCTAAAATTGAAAATACCTCAATTTGAATGATATTAGGACAACCCTTGAGGATGAGCAACATTTCATTCTCTCGACTCATACCCTTTCCTACTTTCTCGATTCTTTTGAGGGCATATCTCTTTCCCGTTTTGCGATTTACTGCTTAGAATACATAGCCTAAGTTGAAATGATTGAATACCAAAGGCTCCGGCGCCAAGTGTTCTGACAATGTTATAGTTAGGCACTTCAAGCATTTGAAACTTTATTATAATAAATCAAGTGAAACATTTTAAGCGGGATACGCTATTTATAAACTCCTAATAAACTCTTTTAAGAAGGATTTGACTTTCAAAAATTAGTTATCTTCTGATAAACTGTTTGATTATAAAATTGTAACTCCATGAAAACACTCCAGAATGCTTTTGAAGAATTCGAAAAAGCTAAAATAAAATTCGCTCAACAAGTTGCAGATTTCGCATCCAAACCTCAAAATATCGATAATCTGCATTCTCTCGGTGTACTTAAACAGTTGAGACCTCTCTTACTTGACTCCACTGTCTCTATTCAGAACAGTGCGGCTCTGGCCCTGGGCAGAATCGCTAGCCATTCCTAAGCTTTGGCTGAGGCAGTTGTACAAAATCATGTTTTACCTCAACTCGTAAACTCACTTGCACAGCAAAATGTAATGTTTAAGTGATTTAGGTTTTCTACAAAAAAGCTGCATGTTTCGTCCTACGTTCCCTCGCAAAACATTCATCTATACTATCAAAAGCAATTATAAGTAGTGGCGCTTTAGAATCACTAGCGATCTGTGTATAGGAATTTGATCCTGGAGTCAAATAATCAGCCATATGGGCCCTAGCTTACATTGCCAAGTAAGAGTGATTTAAATCAGACATAACGAAAATTTGGCCAGAAGTGTAGCTTAGTCAGGATGCGTTCAAGGAACAGTTCTTGCCTTGCAAGAGCCAGATCCCAACTTGAAAAGAATAGCTGCTCTTGCTTTAAACGAAATCGCTAAACACTCGATGGATTTAGCACAAACAGTGATTGATGCAGGCGCAGTTCCTTATCTGACACAACAAATAAATCATCATGATGCACAACTCAAGAAACAAGTCTGCCAAACCCTATCTAACATCGCTAAGCATACACCTTAGATGGCTTAAACTATCTGTGGCTGTTAACTCTTCCCCAAAATACTTTACAAGTTAAAAGATCCTGACGAAGGAGTACGCAAAATGGCTGCCTCAGTTATTAGATAAGTAACTAAACAAAGTCCTTAACTTGCAAAATTGTTTGTGGATGCAGGTGGACTAACTGCAATGATTGATTTCTTAAACTAAAATAAAGATGTCAATAGATTGCCAGGTATTGTTGCTCTAGGTTATGTTGGTGCGTACAATTAAAAATCTGCCTCAGCAATCATTGATGGAAAAGGCATTTCTGCCCTCAAAGACTCTTTGATTCAGATTCCTGATGATTTAGTGAAAGGTGCTGCGGCATGGGCCCTCGGACAAATCGGAGGACACTCAAGGACCCATGCCAATACTTTAGCTGCAGAATAAGTGTTAACCCATTTGTTAGCAGTTTATATTTACAACAATAGCACTGAATAGTTAAAAAAGAAGGCCAAAAAAGCGATTAAGAACATAATAGTTATGTGTACTGAATTGAACACACTGGAGTCTATCATTGAGGTATTTCTTATCTTATTTAGGATTCACCTGAGGAAATACAAGTATACTTGATAAAGCAAATCGCCAAAATAGTTGCTAAGGACAAAGAAGCGAAGAAAAACTTTGCGGCTAATGAAGGACTCAGGAAGGTGCAACAAATCAAGGCTGAGGATAGTTCTAAGCTAAAAGAAGCGATCGATTAGCTGGTTGCGATTTATCCAGCAGACATCGCGCAGTTCTACTCTTCTACTTATGAACAAGTTTTGATGAATAAAGTTTGATTCTTACTTTATTAATAGCAATTTGAAATACCTTTTATACATTAATATAGAGAAAAATAAGTTAGCAAATCACATAAAGGTGCCAAACTACGAAAATCTGCGATATTTAAATCCAGGGGAAAGGAGTTTGCTTTTGTCTTGCAGACCAGGCCTTTAGCCCTTACCGAAGGTACGCACAGCAACATTTCTGTACCTAGAATCCTGGTATTTTCCAATCTGCTTCTCAACAATCTATTTTTCTGAATATTAACTATCCTACATAATATAGATTGAGATTTCTTTAAGCTTGAACCGGGCTTTTACTTGTTGATAGAACCCGTGCTATAGTATCGTGGTGAACCTATGTTTCTAGATTAAAAATATTCTACTTCATATTTGACAAAGGGTAATGACCTTTGTTGCCTACTTCCATTGCAGTTAGCTTGTAAGAGCCAGGTCCTGGCACTAGTTTTTTTTCTTTTAGATCAAAATCTGTTTTGAGCCGACTATGCATCCCACCTCCTTTTGGTGTATTTTGGACTAATGGATTATATATATCAGGACTGGGCATATGTCTAGTTTTTTTTAGAGCTTCGAGCAGAAATGAACCAAAAGTTACTTTCTATCTACCAACTCCGATACTAACACCATTTTTATCATTCGTCTCAAAATCACTTTTCAACCGATAAGAACCCGGGGGAGGTAGAATTTTTTTAATAACTAATTGTTATTTTTCGCCATAGCCAAAACTAGTCGACCTCTTGGAAAATGTTGATGGTAGTTCGTATACTGCTTCTGTGGCTCTAGGTGATCGATTGGATACATTCTTTGTGAGTGCTGAAAACGGACTGATTTAGAGAAAGAATGTGATTGTTTGGTCGGAGATATGTTGAGGGGGTGGCAGACATAACTATCTCGATTGCTCATAACTTTATAATTAAAATAATAAACGGCTTACAAAAAATTCAGACAACAAGCAAGCCGCGAATTGTCTAATTTAGTTTGTAAGCTCTTAATAATACTGTTTTGATTAATAAAAAAACTAAAGATCCAACTCATTCTCATATTTCAAAAAATATTATGAAAACAAAATGACTAATATTTCGGGTGCTAGTGAACAGAAAGTTGTAAAAGATTGCCAACTTTCTTGAATAATAAAGTATTCTTGATAAATAAATCAAGGCTTTAATTTCCACACTCAACCAATAGAGTGTAAACGGTGTTTTAGTTTATACACATCAATGAATAAAATTTATGAGTTGCTTTTAAAATAAAGCCAGAAGCAAGGCTGACTCAAGTATAATACTGCTCTTATTAATAGGAAAAGAATTATTATAGTTTCAAATAAAATTAGAAGGGGAAGTTGGGGTGTCGCCTTTCATTATTTTTTATTGCCACGGCCAGAGAGAAATGTCTCACCTGTGCCCTATCGGATTATAACAAATTTTATACCAATATTTATTATACACTATGAACTGCATCCGTGATCTGCCCAATGAGTACCTTGATCTTTGTCCCGTCATCGATGAAAAATACAGGGTTCTCTTCAAACTAGGCTTCGGCCGGTTTTCCAAGTATATTTGGACTAAATCAGAGTCAAGATGGCGATAAACCTGGCGACGAATCAGCGCGTAGCCATAAAAATTCTAAACGAAAAGGTGGAGGAAGCTGACTGCCAGCACGGCTACTAGCAAAGAGTGCTCTAGACCTTCCTGAACGAAGTAAAAATGTCGGTGGAGGCCAGACATCGCAACATCGTTTAAATAATAGACTTCAACCTCGGGGGTGTTTATCGCACTGCTGATGGAAAAGTTCAGAGAATACTGTACTATGTCATGAAAATATAATAATATGGAGAGCTATTTAGGCTGATAAATCAGACTGAACAGTTCAGTGAGAAAAGCGCGAGACACATCTTCCGCCAACTCATTTCGGCCTTCAGGCACATCCACAGTCACCGAATTGCCCACTGCGACATCAAATCTGAAAATATTTTGCTTGATTCCAAGTTCAACGTAAAAGTAGTAGATTTTGGTTACGCACGCTATTTTCTAGATGAACATTCACTCCCTATTCATTATGATGCCTCTGATGCAGTGGGGTCGATCAAATGTAATGCCCCAGAGTTAATTAACAAAACAGGGAAAGGTTAGTATCGAGCTTAAACGATTGATATTTTCGCTGCAGGCTGCTTTCTTTTCGAACTTGTGATGAAAGCGTAACCCTTTAAATCCAGTGACATCAAGGACGAGCATTACAGCAAATTAGTCAAATTGGAAAAGAAAAAATTCTGGGAAATATTCAACATGAAGTCAAACCCTTCTTTTGACTTCAAAGGTACTCCTTTGATTATGCAGACCTTATTGAGAAAATGCTTAACCCTGATCCTAAATAGCGCATTACATTAAATGATATTATGAAGCATCCTTGGGTGAATGGAGAGTCGATTAGCAGGGATGAGTATAGAAAATAAATGAATATGAGAGTTAAAAAGGTTATGGTCAAAATACGTAAAGAACAGGAGAGCTAGATCAAACAAACTTTCATGAAATAGAAAGGAAAAAAAGAAATCTTTAACTTCGAACCTTTTCCAATCACCATACCCAGATAATACGAAGAAAAATTCTATATTCTTAAAACTTTACTATCTTCGGACGATCGAAGTAATAGCAGCCACTCTTCAGATTGCAGCAGTCCCGAGGAGGAAGTAAAAGGGCAAGCAGTTGAAAAAATAAAGAAGAAGGTTTCAGAAAATACGAGATAAAGAGAGGAGTCCACTCCTGGTTCTCCCAAAGAGTGATTTTTTACTGACTAACTAATTATTAATGGTAAGATAGAGTTTATACTACTGGATTCAATAAGCTGTAATTAAATGATAGTAGTGGCTGTAGAATTAGAGTGAAGAATAATGATTCTATAAATGAATGAACTTTGAGTGTCGGGATAAAGAAACTAAAATAATTCATGATAGGAACCAAAAATAACATCTACATCATACTTCGTAGAATTTATTTTATTAAATCGCATCGAATAATTGTCAAAATACTTTTTTGACATTATTTCCATTTTCAGAGCAAATTAATTGTAGAATTATGTTGAGTTTGAAGATTAAGTAAATAACTGCGAGTAATCAATCACTGCCAAATACGGTAAGTGCAGTCTGAACCACCACTTACAATCATTTTACTATTCATGTCAAACTCCACAGATTGCACCCTCGATTTTTATTCGTGGCCTCTCAAAATCAACTACTTCTCACCTGTACTATCATTAAATAGGTAAATTAGAGCGTCATCCGTTCCTACAGCGAGTAGACTACCCGATCGATCTACACTTATACAATTAGCTGCTCTCTTTTATGTACTAAAGCTATTTGCCTATCTACCACTTGCAAGATCCCAAGTTTTAACAGTACCTGTAGCGTCGCAACTAGCCAATCTATCTCCTTTTTGACTAAACTTGCAACCAGTTACGGCTCCTTGATGCCCGTAAAATGTTTGAATACACAATCCAACTCTGGCATCCCAAAGTGATAGAGTTTTGTCAGCTGAAGCTGTTGCGAGTATGTTGGAAGTGGGTTGGAAATGAACAGATGTAACAGAATCAACATGACCTCTAAATACGTTTCTGCATTTTCCAATATTAATATCTAACAACCTACATGTAGCATCAAGTGAACCTGAAGCTACGTAATCACCCGATCTATTGAGATCGATGCTCCACACAGGTTGTCGATGATCTTTGAAAGTAAAAGTACATGTTGAGTGAACAAAATCCCAAACTTTTACTGTACTATCTCCTGAACCAGTTAGAATATGATGCCCCTTGGGGTGGAATCTCATAGAACTCACCCAATCTTTATGACCCTAGCCTGACATTATCAACTAGGATTGATTAACTGTCCAGATCTTCCACATTGAATCATCACTACCTGTGCCTATTATTGGTTTTTTAGGATGGAACACAACACTACATACAGCCATTGTGTGTCCTTTTTGAGTTTTACCCAAAACAGTTTGCTTATAATTAAAAGGCTAAGCAGCTCTTGGACCTGCAGATTCATCTTAAGGAAAGGGAGTAAATTTTATTCTTTTCAATTCATTTTGAGTTTTAGGCTACACACTTGGAAGTTATTTTTTAGGAGTTGTCTCAATCTTAAGTTTATCCCGTTCAATCTTGATGAGCATCTTTTCTTTCATTGTAAAATTGTATTTCTCTTTGAGTTCTTCAAATTTTTTCTCGTACTATGACTGCAAAGCATGGAGACGTTCGATATTTTAGTTTAGTTTTTTCTTATCTTTTTGGACTCTCTAATGATGCATCTTATGAAAATCTCTTTCCTTCAAAAGTTTATCGTAAGTTGCCTTTGCTTTTTAAGAAAGAACAACTGCCTTTTCAAGCTGGCCTTTTAATACTTCAACTTCATCTTTCAAAACTTCGTTTTAGAGTTCTGCATCAGGTACATTTTCTCTTACTTTTACACATTCGTACCATTATCTCTGCATATTTGATTGCTTACTTGAAAAGCATTCAGAGTTTTATTCATGCCATTTCTAAACAAAAAGTTTCTGATAAAATCATCTACTACTTCTAATCTCTTCAGATGTTTTGGTTGATATATCTGAGGCTTTTATTCATACTGAGAATTGTTTTGCGTCTTTTTAAGTGTACTTTTCATCAATGCTTCAAGCTCGTTAATGTCTTCGAGACTGTTTTGTAACTCGTCCAGATCATGAACATCCTCCAGGAGTTATTCTGTATCAGAATCGCTACTGATTTCAACTTGTTCCACAACGTATATATTGCCTTCTTTTTCTTATGCCATTATGCTTTTCAGTTATACAAAAAATAGCTCTTTATTGAATAGCACACATTTGAACATTAGATTTGAAAATGATTGAAGTATAGCTCTTTAGATGAGTAAAAAAGAGTAATAAAGATTTTGTAGAGACGCTGATAATGTTTGAGAAACGGTGATTATGAGCTTTTAAATTTAAATATTCTTGAGCAGTTCAGATGGGCTCTTGTCTTTAAATGTTTGCCAAAAAATAATAACACCCACCCACCAAGCCCAGTCCCATGCATCCACCTGATTCTGATCGTCGAATGCTGAACAAAAACCTCGCTGAAAAAGAAAAATAGCAATCCGTTTGCAAAAGTAACATCGAAATATAGTCTAACTCTTCGGTCAGAGAAACAAAAATATTTTTCAAAACCAAGAGTACAGCATTATTTTCCACTGATAGTGATCGCAAACATTCCTCAATTTTACAATATACCTTAGATCACGAAAATATGATAGTAAAATCTACGGGGGAGGGTGCAAGTGTTGGTATACCGTAATAATACTACACACTTGTTGATAAAATCGCTTTCGTCAAGAAGACTATGGATTGCCTCAGAGTAACTTCACCGGATGGGCAGAGCTAAATAAACTGTCAACCCCAGTTTCTATTTACTACTTTAACAGTTTCTGAAGGAAAACCTGTGGATTGCATTGAGTAAGTAGCACCTAATAAATTCATTCAAACTGAAAGCTCACCAATCAAGCTTAGATTAAAGCTTAAATGTTAGAGTTGCAAGAAAAAAATTAAGGCCACCTTTTGTAAAGGAGTAGTACACTTAAATGTGATGGCCTGCCCTTCTTGTGACACTAGAGATAATTGGAGCTTACAGGATATTACCTGTAATTATCCAGTGTGGGGAGGGGGTACCAAGATAGATAATCATTAAAAAATAGAAAAAGCACCAAATATTCTAAGAGTGATGGGTTGTGTGATCTGTCTCAAATTTAGTAATCTTTAGCCAATGAAGTGTGGGTGCCTCATCTGCAAACCTTGTGTTTCTGCACAATAAAATTTAAGATAGGACCAGTAATGCTGGATGTGTGAAGGAAGCAGTGCAGTCTATTGAATTTCGCCTTTGATTTATATTTTTGGTGGTTTTCTTGATAATTTTAAATAAGTAATAGATAACAGCAGTTATGAAAGTCAAGTCAAACTATGCCCAGCATCTTTAAGAATAAAAGAGAAGTATCATTTAGTCTTTTCTAAAGGAATACATCTTCGGAACAGATGGCTAATTCCTTAAAAATGTGAAAGAGATTTAGTATTCGACGAGTTAGACCTATCAAGGCTAACTCAGAAATAATTTAAAACATGGTACTGGCATTTTTTAGAACAAGAGGGGAGATATCTATCTGGGATAATGGTAACAGGACCAGTACTCAGGCTAGGGCATTCTAATTTACAAAAATTCATAAAGATATTAAGGGCAAATGAGAAATGGAAAAAGAAGTGGCCAAGGGATCTTTTACTTTATAGATGGGAGGATCTATAAAGGAGCTTGGATGGATGACTAAATCTAAGGGTATGGAGTTTAGTAGGGAGCTAATTTTTATGAAGGACATTGGCTCAAAGGAAAATACCATGGTCGAGGCTACTTAAGATTAAAGGATGGATCTGTATATTAAGGATAGTTCATTAATGGTAAACCTCATGGTATGGGTTCTTTCAAAAACGAGATATTAACTTATGAAGGAGCCTTTAATACAGGTTGTGCTGCAGGACAAGCCGTTGTTACTTATAAATCAGGATAAAAATTTGAAGGAGTTTTTAATGATAATATACCTATCAGAGCACACCTCTAGTTTAACAATGGTGATCAATTTTAAGGTAATTTTAATGAAAGCTAATGGACGGGTGAAGGAACCTATAGATATAATTCTGGGGATTATTACTCAGGTAGTTTCAAAGCTGGGAAAAAACATGGATTTGGAAAAATGATTTTCCTTAATGGAGACATTTATTAGGGAATGTGGCAAGCAGGGCTTAAACATGGGCGTGGAAAGTACCAATGGCAAAGCGGAGTAACTTTTGAAGGACATTTTTGGCTTGGAAAGCGAGAAGGTTAAGGTACTATTCTGTATCCAAACGGATCTCGCCTGTAATCATATTGGCGAAATGATGTCCGTTAATAAAAAGTTCTTTTTTACGAATACTAATAGCCAATTATCAAACGTAAGAACTGATATTTATATTGCTTATTAGAGTTACAAAAAATATTAGTGGAGTCACTAGTATTCATTTTTCTTTTTTCTTAATGAAGCCCGCTAATTTCTAGTTGGGTTAAGTATAGAGCCTTTTTCTGAGTAATTATTAGTCTTATTATTTTATTATACCGTATTTGTAACCCAGCTTCTTCTCTTTAGACCGAGAATCATGATCTTCATTTCTTGTTTTACGTCTATTGTTTATAAGTTACAATATCTCTGCCAATTTCGATCTTTCTGACTTTATTTCTTACAAAACTTCTTTCACTTTCGATTCGCTTTCCCCCATTTATCTTTGCCTACTTTTTTATACGGAATCTATTGGGAATTGCTACTAAGGTAGATTGTAAAGACAGTATATTCCTTTGCCGACTAAGTCTCTCATTTCTGCGTCTTCGATGGGATTGTCGAAGGACAGCTAGGTATATGGAAAACTATAAAATTTGTTTGCAACTGACAGCAGGTACCTTTTTTAGATTTCTTACTTGAATCTTTAAACTTCTTCAGCTGCTTAATCAACTTCTTCCCTCAACTTTCGCGAAGCTCTTGAACTTAGCATATAAGAGGAAACACTCTGTGCTCTTTGTTCGAAATGCTCTGCAAGTGACTATCTTTAACTCTACCACTTTATCATTTAAATTACAAAACTTATCTTAACATTATAAACTGTCTTCTATTAAATTGAAATCTTATAACTATTATGTAAATCAAATTTATGAGTTTAATTGAGTTGATGGAAAGTTAGATGATATTTATTAAATAATATCAATATTAAGTCTCTTTTTTCGTGAGTTTCTATAATGTTTTTGATAACTTACATATTTCTTCTTGTTCCTAGCATAGTTTTTTCAATAGTTTATTGTTTGGGTAGTTTATTTTTTATAAGTAGACTTGTAGTGTTTGGAAGACCCATCCTTCCTTTTTCTCCTGCTCATTCCTGTTCAATAAAAAGTTGACAATGAACTCATCCTTCAATTTATTCTCGTTGACAGCAACTTCAAGTTTAGAAGCCATTACTTCTAACTTAGTCTTCAAGTCTTCTTTTTATTTTTAGAAACTTATCAAATCTTCATTCATTTTTTGTTTACTTTCCATCAGTTGTTATAACTCTTTTATCTTGTTCTGCTGGCTCGATTTGCATTAATTAAAAAGTAAATTTTAATTTTTGAGAGAAATAATTTCTTGTCTTTTCGATTAAATTGCTTTCACTATTTATTATAAAGCCATATTTACTTCACTTTCTCTTACTTATTTTAAGTCTCCTACTCGATTCAATAGTATTTGCCTTAGACTCGCCTGCATTTGACTGAAATTTTTCTCTATTTCTTGGAGCTCTACGGAGAGGGTCAAAATGATTTCATCCTTCTTTTTTAGTTCTTGCTAAAGATAAATAATTTTTTGGTAGTTATTAATTGAAAAATGTCTTTTTTAACTATTTTAAGTGGGTATGTCAGTAAAGTCACTACACATCCTCATGAATCGCTTTGTTTTTTATTTCATTATCTTTTACTATTTTTCATCCTTTTCTTCTTTTTACTCCTTGATTGTGTTGGATATTTTTTTAAAAGGACAATAAAATCTGCTAACAGGTTATCTTTTACTTTTATCGTTGGAAAGTAACTTTTAATTTGACTTTGATTTATTTAGCTATTTGAAACTATTTAGCTAAACCTGTGATCTATGCCTAGAATGCCCAAACTTAGTATTTTTGTTCTCAGTCAGATATTGAGAGAGGGGCTATTTCGGTTAGTTAGGTTCAGTCTAAGTTTTCATAATCACCTTCTCCATTTTTTTGAACTGACCTTAACCGATTTTTGCTTTACTTGTTTGAGGAGAATTCATCTGAAATTTCAGAGTTTTTAGTGTCGGGCTGTTTCCCCCAGATTCCCCAATAAAAGGATTTTTATTTCCAACACCTGTAAATAAATTAACCGGAGATTTTTAGCCGGTGTGCAGTTGGGTCCTTAAACATTTTAAAGATGTGTAGTGTGGGGGACATTTGGCTCCTTTTATTATGACATCATTATCATTTTCCTTTTTGTTAGATTCGTTTACTTGCATTTTGCGAGTTTAGCTAGGATGGCTGTCGGTATTTTGGGGAAGAATGTTAATATTGACAAAAGTATTGGTATTAGGCTGCTGGTTAGGCTGCATGAAGTTCAGTATTTGAGCTTTGATACTTGTTATTTCGTTGTATACTTAAGTCAGTTTCAGATGTTTTTCAGTTTTTTAAGTTATCTTCATATATATTCTAGCAATTGATAACACAATTAAAAGTTGTATTTTCAAATCAGATTCATAGAGATTTATAAAATCAGGCACAATGTTTAGCCCAAAGTTTATTTTCATTGTGATATAATAAGACATACACTAAATTGATTAATATCTTGATATTTAACCTTTCGAGGACGAAATAAACATAAGTAACTACACTAACTAGTAGGATGGACTTATACAACTACAGCCCTATCACCCACAAACCTTCAACTCACCCAATCCATCAACTATAAATGTGTCTCAAACAATTAACGTGAACGATTTGCAGTACAATATCTTTTTGCAGAAGAACAGCCCTGCAAACAATCAAAAAACTTTTGGCAAAGATAAATCTTCTAAGCAATCTTAGAAGTAAACAAAATACAATGTCAACAAAGTCATCAAGTGTAATTATTGTAAAAAAATGTACTCTACAATCTCTTCCTTACAGTTTCACATAAAAAATAAACACCAATCAAAACAAATGCAGCCATACTACCTTTTATCTCCTATCGAAGACAAGACTGAATAAAGTAAAGGCTAAAGTTAAAAATCAAAAATACCAAAAATGCAATCATTTTATGTAACCCAAAATCTCCCATCTCACCCTCAATTAAATCGTTAGGTTACAAGAGACATAGATAAAGTGAAAATATAATATAAATAGTTGCCTGTTGCTTAGCCTACTAAAAGTACAAAAACAACTCCAACCTAAAGAAATCCTTAATCAAAGCCAGAGCTTTAGATCAAAATTATGCAAAAAAAAATTGAGGGTTAAAATGGGAGAAGGAAAAATCGATCTTTTAAGAGTAAACGTATTTATATGTGCGGAGGCTGCTTGCAGTTCTTTCATATTAACGAATAGCTGACAATACACCTGAGGGCTGATCATAAGTTTTAAATTCCTGACGGCACTATTTTGGGGATGAAGCGGTAGGCGCTGTTTAATTATTTTAAGATAGAAACTAAAAAATAAGGAATTTACTGGAACAAGCAATCTTAATAGTATCGTTGTGGGTGTGGTAAAACCTATACATGTTCATCTTCATTGAACTTTCATGTTAAGAATGTTCACAAAGGAGAATATCCGCCAGGCACAATCAATCCGGCTAATGAAAAAACTAATAGGATATGAATCAACAATTGATGGAGAGATTATATTTGATTCATAAACTTACATTTATGTAAAATGCTCTTATCAATTACTATAACCTAACAAAATACAAATCAATAAAAGTCAAAGTAAAAATATAAATATAGAGCTTAATTATTAGAATTTATTTAAGGTGACGATATCAAGATTGGCTCAAAATAGTTAAAAATTATGAGTGGAAGTTATAAAATACAATAATTCTTTTCTAATTCAAGCCAGACTTGTCAAGGAACAAAACGAACTCACCACAAAGTAACCCCCCTAAAAAATATAGAACGAAGGTGGAACTTTCCAGTTTGAATTCAAATTTAACAATTTCTCTTTCAAAGGGCCTTCCGTTGGTTTTAGAACGAAGATTTTCCATGCCAACTTGACCGATAAAGGATAAATTTGCTTATAAATATTGTAGACATCTGACAAATGGGCACCTATTAAAAAACTAATGAGAGTTATTTAAAAATAAAATCGTTGATGCTAGTGCTGAATTTGGATACTCCTATGAACCAAGAAGCAGTAAATAGTTATAAATTCCCAAAAAAGTATACTTTTTTTCCATAATCTCTAAATTATTCCAATAAAATTTCACTGAAATAATGTTTATATCGTATGGCTGGAGTACATAAAACTTTTGAGTATACAAATACAGTATTTTTGGTTTTATCATTAGCTTTATTTTATCGTGTAAAACCTTTAAAGGTTTGAGGTATTGTTTAGTAAATAGGCCAGTGTAAGAATATAACAATGATTGTTGCGAGTTGTTGCCGATATATGTTTGAAAAAGATCTTTAAGTGCTCCACATCTTCGCACTCCAAATTTAATGATCATATCTTTAACTAATAGAGATAGTTAAATCTTTGAAAGAATTTTTCACACAAAGCTGATTTTTCCAATTAAGAAGAGGAGGCAAAATTATAGAATAGTTTTCTGATATCTCAATATTATGCCTTTATTAACGTGGATTTAGTGTATAAAAAGCATAAATCATTCTCTTATAGCTTTAGCAGATCTCTATATCAACCTTGGCTTTTCGCTGAGAAATTTCAAAATTGAACTCTTTGTTAGACTCCTTATAGATTTTTCACATGAGGCATCCCAATTTTTCCCTATAGTGTCATCTTCTGGAGATTGGTCCAATTGCAAGCTGATCTCGTGGAGGAAAGGGAGACTCATGGGCCTTGATAGAACTAAGTTTACTTGAAACGGGGTGGGCTAGGAGGCTGACATTACTCCAGAGAGTCGAGTTAGCTCATGGTCTCCAATAAAGTAATTAATATAAATCCTAGGTTATGAATCTTTGATTAATAGTGATAATGCATTTATGTATTTGATTTACTATATGTCCCCGCTCCCAATCTCTTGTTTCGGACACTCTTTTCGATATAAAAACAACATAGATTTTGCATATCTATCCTAAGTTACTTCGGTAGCAAGTTGGAAGCTTTAATTAAAAAGATGCACTGAAGGCTATATTGATTGTTTTTTTAAGTTTTGAGAAGCTCTATATCTGAAGGAGATGTCTTTAATCATTTTCATGAAAATATCTAGATCTTAATCTTAAATACAAAACGAAAAAACAATATAAGAAGTCAGATACAACCTATAAATGTCACATGACGTAGAGAAGAGAGATGAGATAGTTCACAGAAGTAGAAAAGTATTAGGGAGATTCTACCCTCGAAATCAATTTATTACATTTTAGGAAGAAATCAATCAATCTTACGGCATCAAACCTGTAAAATGAATTACTTTTATTTCTTAATTATATCATGACATCCAAAGATATTTCATATTTTGGCGAACGAGATTTTTATTATTATATTCGTTAGTTAATGGGTCAAGAATAAAGCAAGCTGGAAATTAATAATAAAGCGCAAACTACAGTGCTCAACTCCACCATCACATCTTCTAGGAAGTCGATCTCTATCGATCCCAAAAAGATCGAGAGAGTCTAATACGAAGGGCTCCTCAAGCTGAGACCTATCCCTTTCAAAAATTCGATAGAAATATAGACATAAACAGAAGTTATGTTTTTAGAAAATGTCTAGACTACTCTAAAGCAATTGCTTGAGACCCGCCTGAACACAAACAAGCTTTTCCTGATTTAAGACATTGAGAGATTGATTGAAGAGATTACCTATACTCTTGCTTTTTTACATTAAAAAAACATCCTTTACAAAGATGTAAACGCACAGTACATTTATTATGACAATGGAAATTTTAAGATGTTGCCTAACTAACTAATATAGACTACTACATATCAAAAATTAAAATTGGATCAGGAAGTTTATCCTTCACCTGAATTAATAATCGGTCTTAGATGTGGATAACATTAAATTCTTGATGAAGATATTGTATAGAAAAGTAATGTATTCACTTTAGGGATGCTTTTAATGGAAGTGGCTACGCTTTTACCAAGTTCATAATGCTATGATTCTGAAAACTACGATATCCTTGATGAAATTATCAACGAAAGGTTGATTATGGTAGAAGAATACTACAGTAACAAAATATCAAGAATCATTGCAAATATGCTTGATTATGACTATACTGAACGTATGGGGTTCAAAGAGTTATCAATATGGATCAACAGACAACTGCAGCAAAGTAGAAATACATAATCTACATCCTAACCTAACATAGTACCTTCCATCATTGCAAGTAAAGTCTAGAAAAACATATAACCCAAAGTTATACAAAATGCTTTTCCTTCTCAAAGTCATTCAAAACTCTCTTAAGAAAAACCACGAGCAAAACTTGCCAAAAACAATAGTGTCTATTTGGGATACAATAGATAAGCATAACCACAAAAATAAGATAAACACAAAATCTATATCAATTAAAATAGTCGCTTCTAGGAAATGCAGGCCCGATCATACCCAGCTGAAATATCACAAAATTATCGTAAGAAAAGAAATCAAGTAATACTAGAACATCATCCAAAAGAATTAAGAGAACCTCAGAAATCACTTCAAGTCAATGATTTAAGTTTTAACGAGAGCTAAAGCTTTAAAATAAATGAGTATGTTAAACAAGAATTAAGGAATCCTAATCCTTACTGCGAAGATTTTAAATTTCAGCAAAGAAGAGATGAAGGCGGCATGAAAAATTAAATTGAAAGAGAGACAACTAAGAGAGCAACGAAATAAGGAGTAAATCCATATAGATTCAAATAGCTTAATAGATTCTAATCGAAAGATAAGTAGCCTTCTGGAGTTGAGTTTAGAAAGGAGAAAACTGCTTTGAGAGAGATAAGCAATCAATTTTATCCTAATATTGAGGACATTCTGAAGAATAAACCATCTCAGAACAGTATGTAAATAAAGAGTCCGATAGGAGAAAATGGAGCTCTGAACCGGATAAAAGAATAGATTTTAAAGTCAAGAAAACTAATAGAGTAGTTTAAGAAGAGTGAAGGGTTCAAAAACTGATTTATATGCTGTGACGATTTAAGATTAATATTAACTTTGTAATTCTTATTTAATGTTATTCGGAAAACTGCTTGAAGTTGGCAACGAACCAGATGAAAACAATCTACAGGGAATGGAACAGGAGTTGCGGCAAGGTATCGGTAGAGCCAAAGAAATAGTTGCTGCCTGCAAATTGAACTCATAAGAAGAAAATACCTTTGCTACCAATTCAGCGGGCGTACATTAATTGCTAATTAGGAGCTCATCTACCCTTAGTTTAAGAATGATGTCAACTATAATGAATAGTTTTGGAAAACATATCTCAAAAATGAGCTCAGCTTTAGTTTTATAAAGGAGTTATCTGATAAGACATCCCAACTGCAGACCGAAGTTGAGAAATTATAGGTAAGAAAATTTGGATATAGTCACTTCAAGAGAGATACTTCAAGTAGTATAAAATGAAAAACCGGAAAAAAAATAGGCGCCTCGCTGTTTAAATACAGAAAAATTTTACGTGTCCTTACGAACGCTGTTATAAAGTATATGGGTCTGATGTTTCCCTCAATTTGCACATAAAGCTCAAGCACAATGGAGGCAACAAGACAGACCGCGAAAAGCTTGCTGTAATTCTCAAATAAATTAGTAATAAATTTGTAGAGCCAAAGCAAGAGGAGAGCCTATTCCTTAATTGAGACTAAATTTGCCTCCTGGCTATTTAGAAGTACTTCTAATCTAAAACAGTAATTTCGCAGAAGCTTCGTAGACAGAGCATAGGATTCTAATAAAGATAAGAGTCAGAACTGATAGAAAAAAAAATATTTTTTATATCTAATATATGTATCAATCACATCATTCTTCGTAGCCCTAGTATTTTTTCAGTGCCTCAATAAACTCTACATAGTTAAACTCTATGTTCTCATAGGCGAAGGCCTTGCACAAAATATTAAACTGACTGTCAGTTAAAGGAATTTTGTTATTATCTAGGATAGATCTCATACGTGTGAAAGAAACTCTTCCAATTTTTGCAATGTCCTTATCTTGGAAGAAAGGCTTTAGCAAAATCCTGTGTTTTCTAGTGACTTCTCCCAATCTTCTCATCAAACTGTCAATAGTTTAGTCTTATTTGAATTTGTTACTTACAGTATGATTGAATTATGTATGTCTTAACGTGGGTTCTTTTTCTCGATCCTAAATAACAAAGAAAGTACTGGTAAGTTGAACACAATGTCAAGATCATCACAAAAACTTGAATAGTTGACCATAGTATTATCTTCTTTATCACCATAGTATTATTCGATTTTAGAGAAGAGTCTTTCATCGATGTTAACTCTAAATAAAAGATTTCTTACTTCATGGTTTGGAAAATAACACTACGGAATTTGTTCTTCTTAACATTTCCTTTTCTTAGAGGATCGAAATCTTGGAAATACTCTCTATAACGCAATCTATTCAATTTAGTAGTTTTTCTAAGTTCAAATAAGATATCTTAAATATTGTTTGGAATGGGCTTTCTCTATCCAGTACCTCTCTTCACTTCTTACTTGATCACTGTCATGTAAGAAAAATCAAAAGGCTTAGTATCTTTTAAGAACTAAAGATAACAAACTTAACTTTCATCTTCATCGTCTGAAGCATACAATTTGCAGACTGCTCTGTTTTACTCCTCAGAAAGGTTAAATCCGACAGTGGCAAGTACTTGCCTGAATTGTTTGGGTGAGACTTTGAACCTACTTAGCTTGTCCCAGTTCTCAAACATTTGTTTAGTATCTAATCTATTGATTAGCTGATATTGTTTGAAGGACTATTTAATTTTGTTAGCAAGGGCAAGCTATTAGGCTGAAATACCTCTTCGACCATAGCTGATGATTGTTGATGGAGGGTTGATTGGTTGATTTGGATCTTTTTTTTCAAGCTCTTTTACACCGAATACTTCATCTAGATTGTCACAAAACTATTTCCACTTGATGTAATTGGCTTTATTCTCGCAGGAGAATCCAGCGAGTATCTGCTGGAACTCTGATTATGAGACTGGAAGTTTAGCCATATTGAGTGCCAATCTAAACTGATCTTTGGTAATGCTGCCATGTCTAAGTTTGTCGAAATCTCTCATAAACTAAGCAACTCTGATTCTTTTTTCTTTAACTTCTCTTCTCAATCTGGAAAGCAGATCTGTGAGATCATCAGGGACTTGATGTCGAATAGAAACATTAGTTTGTCTTGGTTTGTATGAGAAATCCTTAAAAGTCTAAGTATGTGTTTTGGATAGATTTAAACCCACTTCTCCATATTTGTCCGCATCTCTAATGAATTCATAATAGTTAACATCTACAAGGTTTCCTCTGTCCATATATTTTTTCAAGAGAAGATTATAATGTGTTTAGGTAGGAGGGACTAAATCAAATTGTTTTAAGATTCTTGCAAATTGGTTTTTAGTCACATATCCTATTTTAGTTATATCGAAGTCCTAAAATAGAGGTTTTAAATGCAGTCTTTTAGTTGTAATTACTTTTTGTAAGGCTCTCAAAAGTTATTCAAGTTGGTTAAGTTATTATTGGGTGAAATCAAGAGCGGAGTGTCTTACAGGTTCAAATACTCCCTTCTCAATTTGTCCAACTCTGAGAATAGGATCCTTTTAAAGCTACTTTATTGTGAATACTTTATCAACATCATCGCAGAAATCCATCCATTTTATCCTTTATTCACGGCTACCTACTTCATCAACTCCATAGGCCTTGACAATTTCTTTGTACTCTTTGTCAGTGAAATTTAGGTTCAAAGAGTTAAGAATTCTTCTAAACTGCAAACCTGTGACAATGTTTTTTCTCAAACCATCATAATCAAGGAAAAACTATCTAATCCTTAATCTTTTAAGTGTGACTTCAGCTTGCACTCTCTTTAAAACATCCTAGACAGGCTTGGCTCTATCAGGCAATTTTTTATGAACATAAAATTGTTCAGTTAAAGAGTCTTTATGCAAATCTAAAGCGATATTTTTGTGAGGGTCTACTTCAGAAGGGTTATTTACAATTCCTTTCACTGCCAAAGATTCCACTGCATTTACATCCTATACATCTCTGATAAAATCCTTATAGCAGATCTACTTAGGATTGCTGCTCCTTGCATACTTTCTGCAGAGAAGGTCAGCCAATTATTCGTTTTTGACAAGACCCAAATTATCAAGTACTCTAATAAATTGCTATCTAGTGACTAAATTGCTGTTGGTGCGGTCATAATCTTGGAGAGGAGGTTTGATGAAGATACGTTTGCTGGTGATGGCCCATTTAATGTATTAAAGAAGTTGTTGTAGTTTACCTGCTTAGTCTCCAACACCACCATTTTATCTCAAAACATTAAGGTTAGTTTTGGCCAGCTCAGTGTTACCAAACTGTTCGTCAATCACGTTGACGAACTCGTTGTACTTAATGAGATCTCCAGGCTATATGCGATACTTATCTGCCAATGCTTTGATTTATTCTGTATTGAGATGAATATTTAGGAAGCTTAAAGCAGAGGCAAGGCCTGAAATAAATTTATCCTCAATGCAATGGCCCTTGCGTAATTTGTCATAGTCTTAGAAGAATGCTTTTATCCTGATTTGTTTTTTCCAAACCTAGGCGCGGATACGAGCTTCAATGTTCTAAACAGATGGTGTCCTGTAAACCTGGCTAACTAGATAAGATGAGAGTTACGAGATTGGGTTGCTGCTTGCTTAAAGATGGAAGTCATAAGTTATATTTTAATACTATTATTAATAACTCAATAACTGTGCATAACTTATAACAGATGAAAATTGCTATGAAAGCATCACTTTCTTTCAAAAATACTTCATGTAATGAAGAGAGATCAATTTTTGTGGGTGTACTATTCTCTTTTGGTTGCAGGCAGCTACAGATCTTTCTCTTTTTTTATGAGATTGCTGAAAGGAGTACCTAGAAAGTTCATCACAAAATTTTTGTTCAGATATTGCCCTTCTGTTTTTTTCATAGCCTATAAATCACTAAAAAAATATTTGTAATTGCTTGATAGTTTAATTGGATCGTAAGTTGACTTTTTCTCTTTGACAGGGTCTTAGAAAATTGCATTGGCCTTTGCCTAAGTATCGTCTAACATAATAGAGCTTCTGCTGTTAGACCTTTCTCCTAAGATCTTGTTAAAATTTTACTGCAAAATATTGTTGTTAGAGTGGTCATTACTGCTAATAGGATCAAAAAGCAGAGCAGATTCTTTGAGGTAAGGAGTACTAAAAACCTACTTGCCCTATTATTTGAGTGTAGGGTGTTCAGCAGGTGGATTTTAGTAATTCCATTTGGTTTTATTTTTTATTTGTTTGATGTCCAAATATTTGAACTTGCTAAGTGCCTTTTACTCATTGATTAACGCGTATTTCTTTTTTATTTTCTCAATCTACTCCTCCTTGCTTATGATCTTTCGTGGCTTTGCCTATTCTGATGGATTCTGGTTATGATTTTGGTTATTCAATTGTTTTTGAACACCCGATGGGGACACTAATTCTAAGACTGGCATTTTAATAGACTATTCAGGGTCAGAGTAAGTAGCAATCGGTGAGTTTTACATCTTTTCGTTATTCAGCATCAACTTTGGGCTGTGCTCCTTACTGGATGATACTTCCTAGATCAATTGATTATGGTCAGTAATTTATTTCAGTAATGGTTTAGTACTGATGCTATTATTCATGATGCTATTGTTCAGCATCATGTTGTTTAACTAGGTCTCCTCTTTCTTTTGCTTGCTCTTCTCAGATTGAAACTCAAGAATCACCTTATTTTATTTTCTTCTACGAGTCTTAGGATAAGTTGGATTTGACATCTCATAGGTTACTTCGAAAGCTTCCTACATTTAGCTGTACCTTAACTAGGACTCGGATGAACCCTCTACCATAAATATTTTTTCATTGATAACCTTCATAGGTAAAGCTGAATTCAAAAGTGTAAGTGCCACAGTTATTGAAATAGTTATTGTCCATTAAAGGGGAATTAGATCAAACTTATATCTGTAGAAGTATGCATATATTATGAATTCTCCAACCGCAAAAGAAATCAAAAAGTACTACAACATTTCAAATGCACTCTAAAACGCCATAACAGACATAGTATTTGGAGCAGAGTAGCATTTAGTAAACAGAAGTTTTTCTAAGAAATAGTTTATTGTGAGGCCTATAACTGCAAACACCACTACTATTGGAATCATGGGAGCATACAGTCCAGTCAACCACAGAGTTTTGAGAACATGAGCATATTTGTTGGGAAGATCAATGACAGGAGATTTGTAAACTTCATTTAGTTATTTTTGCGAAGCCACTATCATCCCACGCTAAATCAAAAAGCGTTTCACATGTTGAACTATCTAAAAATAGTTCAAAAAAAAATAGAGTTGAGTTGGGTATCACAGCGTCTAAGATCATAATCATCGAAATTTGAGTTGCCATGTTACTCGTCTAGAGAGCAAACGTTGTTAAAGTTGCACCTATTTATGCTACTATCACAAAAATACCCGCATTGAAAAACTGAGCCATCGTTATCTTAACCATAAATGTAGTCTGAAATTCAATTAGAGTCTCAGCTCGTTACTTTTTTGTAGTTATCTATAAAGTTATCAAAATGATTGAGTTGAAAACTGTGAATATCAATGAACTAGCAATTTAAATAAAAGATTTAGTCGTTGAATCTTTCGCCGATACAGCGAGCAACTGCAGGCCATACTGAGCCAGACCACCAAGAATCAAAATTATAATTGCAATTAGACCATAAAGTACTTTCCTGCAGATTGATCCCAACATCGTTATTCCACTGTTTTCCCACAATATTTAATCAGGCTAAGGAGCCCTTTCAACTCCAACCTGTTCACCTTTAACTATAAGGTTACTTTTAGGAATGCAGGCAGTACAAAAGAATCTTAAAATAGATTGGCCTATGTTGGGTTTGTAGATAAAAAGATCTTTGGATGATTGCAATTAAAAAACTACAATTGCTATTCTTGAGACTTAATTAGGAATCTGAACTTATTGAGGTTTAAATAAATGATATCTGTTCTATTTAATCGCCAAATAAAATTCTTAAACGTTTCGTTGTTTTATTTCTAAGTACTCTCTTAAACTGTAAGAAAGAATTATTTTAACAACATTTATTTTCCTAGCTTCCTCTTCTCCTTCATTTATCAGTTCATTTTTGAAGAAGTCTATTGCTTGTCGAATATCATTTTAGGTTGTGTGTTAAGGTAGCATCCGCAGAATGATTGCATAATCACTGGGACTATTAGTAATTTCATCGCATTCTTCAACCAACTTGCGAGCCTTGAAGCGAATGAGGTGAAAATAGAGAATACTCAATAAAACAAAAATTAGTGAAATGTAGCTCTGAATCGTAAGGTATGTGGTGTTAGACTTTTTGTTTAAAATGAGGGTGAAACCATCGACAATGCAGGAATTTGTGGATTGGCAATCTGTGGAAGTTGCATTTGAAAAAATAGAAAAGCCAACAAACACTACAACCATAATTAAAAGCAAATAAATAATGTACCTCACAAACAGGAAGAAGAGAGGGAAGAGAGGTGCGCCTGGCCCTAAGAACGAAAGTTGGGATGTTTAGATGTTGCATGAAGTTTCTACCTCTTCGTATCCGATTTTCCTGCAGCAGCATTCACACTCTTCTCTTTTGTCCTGAGTTTGTCCAGTGCCCTTGAATATGCGGGAGGCGAGTCGTTAGCGTTGTGCTTCTAGATGATGAAAGTGATACTGAGTTTGTCTGGAGGATAAATAAAGTCGATATTATTCATTATAAATAAAGGGTGCAATCTGAAGAATAGATAATAGATAACTCTTGATATTGTAAAATGCAAAGAAAGAATAAAAATGTAGATTATTTTGAATAAAATCAACTAAAATAATTGACCTTGTAGATATTGGTTTTTAGATTTGTAAAGACAGAAAACGATCTTATTGAGTGATGAAGCTATTGTAAATGTTTTCCACTTTTTACACAATATTTACTGATAATGTAATATTTTTTAGCCAAATACTCAAAAAATAATTCTGAGTACCCATTAGTTATCTCAAATATGATGGATCCAACACAACTCCTGCAGATTTGAGTTTGGCTACTTGTACGGATTCCAAGACTTTGCTCATTTCATCCAATCTGTTTATTACTAAATTATAATAAGTTCGATTTCAAATAACTGTACTTATGTAAATCCGCGACTTTTTATTATACTTATCCAATGCTTATACGAACTTCTCTTACCTTAGTAGCTTTCACGCTACTCATCGCCATTTCAACACCAGCCCTCAATTAAATCGCAGATGAAGCAATAAAAGAGGCAATCAGGTAGGCAGTTCTGGATGGGCTTAACGTAGTAGAGAATTTTACTAGAAGCAACTACTGGTACTATCTTCAGGGTGGAGATCGTATTACATACAACGTTACCATCGGAACATATGTACTTAATTATATAGTGGTCTATAAAGCTAATGGGCTCTATTATCAAGTCATTTGCGATTTAGACAAGATAACTTGGAAAGCTACAGTTAATAGTTTCGTCAAACTTGAGGCCAGACCAAAATCCCTTAGTATTTCCAATGTCAGCTTGATGGACACCTCAAACAACAGAGTTGATATCACTAAAGAAATCTCTCAAACTACCACAACTGAGAGTACTTTAGAAGGCAGTTCAAAGAGTGAGTAGAAGAATACACCACTAATCGAAGCTCTACCTCTCAGCACTGCTAAAACCGGAATAATTGTTCTATCTACAAAGGATGTGGACTCAGCATCTAACTCGACATCTCAAGCTCCACCATCTTGATTTGAATCCAATATTTTTATAAGCTATTAGATGAACCTTATCGTTCTCTTTCTGAGTTTAGCTTCAATTATAATATACTTGATAGATATAATCGTTATTATGAATAAGCAAGGACTTAATAGTACGCAAAGATTCTCAGCCAATTCTTCACTGTCTTCTCTTAAAAATTGGGAACATTTTTATCAAGCCAACACTTCGACCAAAAATCAGCAGAACAAAAGATTCTCCTGTCAGGATACTCACAATCATATTGCCTCCAACCAAAAAGAAAATATTCGAAATAATTTTATTCAGA
>Ga0194117_10001532_pt1 | contig 26529 bp, 28 predicted proteins | sample TA2MahsurfametaG_FD_160579 | JGI IMG/M metagenome (GOLD analysis project Ga0194117, IMG submission 160579) | Freshwater microbial communities from Lake Tanganyika, Tanzania - TA2015009 Mahale N1 surface | ecosystem: Environmental > Aquatic > Freshwater > Lake | place: Tanzania: Lake Tanganyika...
CTGGCGTGGTCCTGCGGGGTGGGGTCGGGCGCGGTAGGGCGGGGTTGGGTCCGGTGAGGTACGGTAAGGTATGGTTTCTCTGGCGAGAAATTTTTATGCGGTGCGGTGGGGCACGGTCCGGCAAGGTCTGGCTTGGTGGGGTGGGGTGTGGTCCGGTCCGGTGGGGTTGGGCGGGGTACGGTAGGGTGGGGTTCGGTGAGGTTCGGTATGGTTTGGTTTCTCTGGCGAGAAATTTTATGGAGTGCGGTCTGGTAAGGCAAGGCTAGGTGTGGCATGGCTAGGCGCGGTCTGGTGAGGTGTGGTTTGGTTTCTCTGGCGAGAAATTTTTATAAGGTAGGGCAAGGTGGGGTTAGGTGAGGTTCGGCTAGGTTGGGTAGGGCGAGGTGGGGTAGGGTTAGGCAAGGTTGGGTTTGGTCCGGTATGGTTTGGTTTGGTTTTTGAGGTAGCAAATGAGTGGTAAGCCAAAGAATGAATTTGCGTTCCCTCAATTAGAAGGAGAACGTCTTAAATGGTGGGGTCATGGCATGACTTTGCGGGATTACTTTGCAGCCAAGGCGATGCAAGGTTACATCATCTCGCACGGAGTTATCCTGCGCCCCGAAGAAGTAGCAAGAATGTCTTACGCGATGAGCGATGCTCTACTTAAAGAACGCGAAGATACAGCACTGAAGGGGTCATCTAAATGAATCCAATTTTAATTGGTCGCAAGCGATTGAGTGATATTCTCTGGGGCATCATTGATGAGAAGGTGGGCGACTTCCCGTACGAAAAGATTGAGAAGATTGTTGAAGATCAGCAAGCCCTGCGGTCGCAAGCCGAGTACAAAACTGGGTCTGTGCCGATTGACGATGCGTTTGAGTTGTACAAGGTCGTCAATTTCTTAAAGCCTAATACCATTGCCGAGGTAGGAACGTTTATTGGCGTATCTACCCATGTGATGAACTTGGCGATGGAGCGTTTGGTGGACATTTACACCTGTGATCACTCCAACGATATTGATCTAGATGCGCCGAACATTTTTCAGTATCGAAAGAAGCCTTCACACGAGATGTTTGCAGACATGGCTGAGAAGAAGGTAAGGGTCGATCTGGTTTATCTCGACGGGCGTCTAAGTGACAGGGACATCGAACCGTTGTCTAAGATCATTCACGATGACACCGTGTTTGTGTTTGACGACTTCGAGGGAATTGAGAAAGGTGTTGTCAATGCCATGATGGTGGAGTCTTTCAGTAGAGCGTTGATCTATCCACGTGAAGGCAGGAAGACCGCAATCTCTATTCCGTTTTCGCTCCTTCAGATTGTGCCGCAGGAGGCCACATGATTACGTGGTTTAAAAGAGTCTTACGTGATTGGCGATGGCGCAGATTGAACGAATGGGCGCACGTGCCTAGTCCTGAATGGAAGGCCAAACGTGGTGGGAGTGTGTACTGGTGAAAGTTCCAGAGATACCCAAACTCAATACCCCGGTGCATGACGGTATTGCTGCGAATGAGAAGACGTTGCCACAGATCGCGGAAGCGTTCTTCAAGCGTGGCCTAGATTTATCTAACAAGGAAAATAAATTTGATGAGGCGGCGAACGTTTTCAGCAACGTGATTGATTGCGTTGGGTTTGTTACGTCATCTGTGGTACAGCGAGGGCGGTGTCACTGGGAAATGCGACGGTGGCATCTCGCCAGAAAAGATTTTAATTTTGCCGCAACGATTGACCCCATGAGCGCAGACATCAAGTGGACTAAAGCACTACTTGATTTGCAGCAGCACGACTTTAAAAACGGGTGGCAAGGCTATGAAGCCCGATGGGGTAGTACTACTTTCAAATCAGCCCGATTGCATACCACGCGACCACAGTGGGAGCCGGGGATGGAGTGCGATCACTTAATCGTATGGCAGGAGCAAGGGGTGGGTGATCAGATCATATACTCTACGTTCATACCATTGATCAAGAAGTTAGTTAAAAGACTTACTGTGATGGTCGATTTCCGTCTTGTTGAGATGTATAAAAGGTCTTTTCCTGACGTTGAATTTATCGGCCCAACTGATCGATGTAAGTTGGGGAAGAAGTCTGCTCATTTACCTATGGGCAGCATATCGCAGCACTTCATTAAGCGGCTGTCTGATATACCCGAAAAAATATCGAAGTCTTATTTCAAACCTGACCTTGAGAAGCGTGACTTACTCCGCAAGGCGGCGGCCTTTACGGATGATGACTTCGTTATAGGCATTTCATGGATAAGTAAGGCCAACGTAATTGGTCCGCACAAAAGTATCTCTCTTGAAGAACTCTTACCATTCTTCGAGATCAAAGGTGTTAAGTTTGTCAATCTTCAATACTCAGATGTCTTGCCTGAGATCGATAAGTTTGAGAAAAAGTACAGCAAGAAGATCCATACGTTCAACGCCATAAATAACTTTATGGATTTGGATGGACTTGCTTCTGTCATAGCGGGCTGCGATGTTGTTGTATCTGTTAGTAACGCAACAGTTCATCTGGCAGCGGCAATGGGGAAGCCGGTGTTTTTACTTGATGCAAATAAGTTGTTCTTTTGGAACCACAGAGTAGGGCGAGAAAGTTTGTGGTATCCCTCAGTGCGTATTTACCCCAAGGCAAACGTTATCGCACCGTGGACTACTGCGGTAGAAGCCGCCGTTAAAGATCTTAAAGTGTATCGACAGCAGACAGCCGGATTACATGTGGCTGAGCCTTCAGAAACATTCGTGTTCTTCCATGTTGGTGATGATGTTTCTTACCCACAAAAGTTGGTGAGTTCACTGCGAATCTCTAACCCTACGGCGAACATAGTAATGTGTACAGACAAGGATACGCCAGAGGTTTTGGGCGTGAATCGCCGGGTCGAAGATGATGTGGATAGAAGCAAGTTGATGACAGAGCGGTTACGCATGTACGCCGCTGCGAAGGTCGATCATCCTGCTATTTATCTTGATACCGACATGATCGTTACTCAGAAGGTCAGCCCTACTGAGATGATCGACGCTAACGATATTGTGCTATGCCAAAGAAGTTTTGAACGAGATGTTGAGTTTAACCCGCATCAACGCGGACTAGACTTCTCGGAGTACAACGGAAAGACATTGATGGAAGTCTATCCGTACCTTGCTTGTACGATAGTGACTAAGCACCACTCAGTATGGGGAAGGGCGTTAGAAATCTTGAATGCGATGGATGAGAAGTTCCACGTGTGGTACGGGGATCAGGAAGCATTGAAGGTACTTGCCTCAGAACTACGTGCTTCAACGGTGGACGAAAGCGACTACGGTTGTTTGCCAGAAGAAATGCAAGCAGATAAGAACCCGAAAATCCTTCACTTCAAAGGCTTTGATCGCAAATACCTTTTGGATGATTTATGAAAGTATTTATTGGTTGGGACAGCCGCGAGGATGTGGCGTATCAAGTCTGCCGGGAGTCTTTGGCGCGGAACTCATCCGTGTTCTTGGACATCAAGCCGCTGAAGCAGACTGAACTGCGTGAGCGGAACTTGTACTGGCGGGAGCATGACCCGCTGTCGTCTACAGAGTTTTCCTTTACCCGTTTCCTTGTGCCGCATTTGTGCAATTACGAGGGGTGGGCGGTGTTCATGGACTGTGATTTTCTTTGGAGAGGTGATATCGCTGCGTTACAGAACTACATGGATCCATATTACGGGGTGCGTGTGGTCAAGCATGATTACAAGCCGAAAGAATTAACGAAGATGGACGGCAGGGTTCAGCACCAGTATCCACGCAAAAACTGGAGCAGCATGATCCTGTGGAACTGTGGGCATCCGCTACTCAAGACACTGACCCCCGAGGTAGTGAATCGCGAGACTGGGATGCACCTGCATCAGTTACGGTTCCTGTGGGACGCGACCATCGGTGACTTGCCCATCACCTACAACTATTTGGAAGGTTGGTACACGAAGGATGACTGCCTGAACCCACAAGCCGTTCACTTCACTCGCGGCGGGCCTTGGTTCAAAGACTGGGGCAACGTCGAGTATGCAGAAGAATGGATGGCGATAGCCAAGGAGATTTAAATGGATTACGAAGAAGAAGTTTATCTTGTGAATCCTGACGGATCATCTCCCGGTAAGAAAGAAATTACGTGGGTGAAGATTGGCGAGGACGGTAGTTTGGAATACATTAACTGGAAAACAATTGACGAGTATTCAAAAGAGTTTGATGAGTTTGGCCCGAGCGGACGACGTACGCAAACTCACATAATTTGCAAATTGCTAACGCTTATCCGTGACGAGACACGTAAAGAATTGGAGATCAAATGATGAAGAAAACGTTGCACAATGAACTTCTTGAGAAACACCCGTCTTTGAAGTACGAAATTGGAAACGATTTTGTTGGCGTATTTGACGGAATTTTCTCTGAGAATTTATGCAAGACGGCTATTCATGAATTTGAAGTGAGGGACAAGATCGATAAAACTTACAACCGCATACAGGGATTTGATAGACAGCCCCACGTAGTTAGCGATTCGTCCATAGATTTTAGAGGCCATGCATTCTACGAAGACTTAGGTTTTAGATATGTCTCCGATGAATTTTCTAATGTTTTCTGGTCTATTGCGTATCCGTTATACAGAGAAAAGTATTCAATTCTAAACACTTATGCTCGTCATGAAATTTTCACTGTCAAACTTCAAAGGACTAAACCCGGCGAGGGGTATCACGTTTGGCATTCTGAAGATATGGCCCGGCATGAGTGTACCCGAGTAGCGGTATTTATTCTTTACCTGAATGATATAGACGAAGGCGGCGAAACAGAATTTTTGTACTTAAATAAAAGGATTAAACCTGAAGCGGGCAGGTTGATCATTTGGCCTGCCGGGTTTACGCACACGCACAGGGGGAATCCTCCTATCGGTGATAAAGAGAAGTACATCCTTACGGGGTGGGTGGAACTTTAATGTTTTTATTTAAATCTAAAAAAGTGGTAGTGGATTGTTTTACTCGTGAGCCGGTAGTGGCTCAAAACTATCCTATTAAAAAATCTTTTAGCTACGTGCCGGAGTGGTGGAGGAATTTAGAGCAATGCGTACATCACCGTACGCAGTATGCGATTGCCCGTCCTTCGCCTACCATGAAAACATGTACAGGGTTTATAAATCTATTCCAAAAAACTTGGACGATACCCCTATGGACTGACTTCATTTTACAAACTAGAAGCGACGGGAATTACGATTACCTGTTTCCTAATCCTGTTGATCCTTCGCATATGGATAGCCACCCAAGCTATCAACACCAAGGCGGTATGCGCGATAGAATCCACGTAAAAATAACTCCTCCTTGGATTTTATGGGAAAAAACAGGAATTCATTTTTTATTTTTTGGGGCAGACTGGACGTTAATGGATGAACTGCCATCTGTCAGAGTAGTCCCCGGCATAGTTAATTACAGAGACCAACATGGTGCTGCTGTAAACTTTTTTGTGGATAAAAAAGACGCGAGATTAGAATTCCGGGCTGGTACGCCAATGGTTTATTTGGCCCCAATGACCGATAAAAAAGTTGAATTTAAAGTCCAAGTAGTGAACGAGCAAGAATGGAGTAGGTTAGAGAAATACAAAGTCGTTTTCCTAAATAAATTTATTATCCGAGGAAAGTGGAAGTGAACAAATATCACTTCATTTCTGGATTGCCAAGATCTGGGTCAACACTACTTGTAAGTATTCTGAATCAAAACCCAAAGTTTTATGCTGAGATATCGAACCCGTTGGCTGATTTTGTCAGCGCCGTAGCAAGCGCCTATACCCACAGGACTGCAACGCATAAGATCATCTGTCCACCAGACAGAGTTGCTGACACTGTGAAGGGTATGGTGGATGGTTACTACTCTTTTACGGACAAACCAGTGGTGTTCAACACAGATCGTTCGTGGACAAGAACTCCAGAATACTTGGCTGCTGTTTATCCTGACTTCAAACTAATATGTACTGTCAGAGACTACGCTGATGTGTTGAATTCTTTTGAATACCTCTACAAAAAGCGAGGGATTCGCGAAGACTCGCTCTATGGCGAACGTGCTTTAAACGTCTACACAAGAACAGTGGCGCTAGATACTGGGTATGTTCGTAATTCGTATGACTCTTTAAAAGAGTGTTACTACGGCCCTTACCGGAAGCATCTTCTTCTGGTGGAGTACCAAGACTTAGTTACTGCTCCGCATTCCACTATGAAGGAAGTCTATGACTTCATCGGTGAACCGTACTTTGAGCATGACTTCAACGATGTGGAGTACTCATTTCCTGAGTATGATCATGCGACTAATTTTCCAAACTTACACACAGTAAGGAAGAAACTGGAAGCCCATGTAAACAACACGGTTCTTCCTCCCGATCTTTACTATCGATTTAAAGGTATGGAATTTTGGAGACAGCGTAATGAACATACATAAACTAATAAATCCTAAAACAGAATTGTATTTAAAATTCAAAGAATTTGTACTGTCCAATCAGTTTGTTTGGTACTGGATGCTCAGATCTACGCCCGAATCCCACGATAAAGAAGGTCATTACGCCACACCGTTTCTATCACATAATCTTTTAAAGACCCCCGGTAGCCATACTAAAAATATTAGAATTTCTGAAAGTAATTCTCCACACTTAGAATTTGCAGCCAAGTTATTTCTTGAAGTACTAGAACACAATGACATAAAAATTAATGCGTTTCTCCGTATAAACGCTAACTGTGTTCTGCCGCTAAATGAAGTAACTAATACGATTCCGCACATGGACCATCCTTTCCCTCATAAAAATATACTGGCGTATCTGACTGATGCGGGGGGTAAAATTATTGTGGGCGAAGATTCACACGATCCAAAAGAAGACGACGTAATTTTATTTGAAGGTTTGGAACACTATCATCAGATACCAAAAGCTAGTGAAACCTGTGTTAGACGCGTCGCTTTAGTCGCGACGTTTTTTTAAAGGGATAGAATCTTGGAGATACCATGAGCAGGCCAAATGAGTACATCGTTGATCGCTTAAACGAGCGAATCAATGACTTAGAGAAAGAACTCATGGATGAGAAGTCTATGAGAACAGACATGCTTGCGGCTGAGATTATGTTGGCCGTGGTGTGTTTTGGTGTCGGCTGCGTGGTGGGAGCAGTGTACCTATGACAAAACTAGAGGCGTGGAAGGCGTGGAATGAAACCGTGGGTGTTGGCGCAGAAGCGACAGAGTTTGCACTAGAGAAGTCGAGCCACGGCAAGGCGTTTAGTTATGCGTGGGATGCTGCGGTGAAAGTCGAGCGAGAGCGTTGTTGCCAAATCGTCTTTGGCATGGCGGGGTCGGACAACGTGGCGCAGAGAACGGTTGATAAAATACAGGCGAGGGGTGAGACATGACCATCGACGACAAGTCCCCGCCCGGTTCATGGCAACGTGAGATGGACATGATGCCGTGGAAGTATTCACAGCAAGCCAAGATCGACGAGGCACTTGCTGCAATCCGCAAGAGCGGCATGGCGCTTGAGGCTAACTTACTTGCCCAAGAGATCAACGTACTGAAGGCTGAACTGGAACATCTTCGTGCAAATCGAACATGACGTACTGGATCTGATTCGAGATCTTCCACGCGAGATCAATGACACATCAACCACAACGGAATTTAAATTTCTCACGGTAGGTAGCGTACTGTGGGAGTGCTATCATGAAATTCGTAGGCTGCGAGAAGAAGTCGCAGATTTAAAAAGGGGTGGGAAAAAGAAATGATTTACTCAGGCGCGGGGCCGTTGCCCCGTCATACATATTGTTACGTTGAACCTAAAACATTTGGCAACGACAAGTGGGAACGAGTTGCGTGGTTTGGTCTGGTTAGTCATCCCGGCAGGACATGGGGATGCCATGTCATGTTGGAATGTGGTGCGGTGTATCGCAACGTGCCGCTGCATAAGTTAGCGCACGAACAAGTTGATTTTGATTGGGAACCCTGCGACTCACAAACTTGGGATTGTTACGGGCATCAATTCAGCGTGGTGGAGTATCCGTTTCTTGAAGCCGTGCCTATGTTAGTAAAACTACGAAGCAAGGAAGAACTACGTGGTCGTTACATGTTCACGGCAATCCCTATGCTCGACGGGTTCAGCCTTGAGCCAGAACAATCCAAAGAGTTTTACTTCATCAAGTTGGACAACGGCAGGTTCACGGCACAGCCCACCAATCACATACTTGTGCAGGACAAATCGTTTGTTACGAAGCTGGAGTGGCCGAAGTTGCAACGCCAGACCGAAACGTGGAGCGTTGACCCATGAGTTTCGTCACGCTCGACTTTGAAACTTACTATTCCCAACAATTTAGTCTTACCAAACTGACGACGGAGGAATACATCTGTAGTGAACAATTTGAAGTCATTGGCGTTGGGATTAAAATTGACGACGGCCAGCCGGAATGGTTTAGCGGCAACCATAAAGAAATCAAAGCGCGACTTGATCAGATTGACTGGTCTGAGTCTGCACTGCTCTGTCACAACACGATGTTTGACGGAGGCATCCTGTCTTTCATCTTTAACATCATCCCTGCTTACTACTTCGATACCCTGTGTATAGCCCGCGCCAAGCATGGCGTGGATGTGAGCGGGTCATTAGCAAACTTGGTAAAAATGTATGGGCTTGGACAGAAAGGTACCGAGGTGGTTGAGGCACTTGGCAAACGCCGTGAGGATTTTACTCTTGCCGATCTTCGTCGCTATGGCGATTATTGTATTAATGATGTCAGCCTTACTTTTGCTCTGTTTAATACTTTTATATCGGATCATTTTCCCCAATCGGAACTAGACCTGATCGACATGACGCTGCGTATGTACACGCAGCCTGTGTTGGAAGTGAACGATGCGATGCTTGTTGAACGACTAGAGGAAGTGAAACAGGAGAAATCTTCTTTATTACGTGGCCTGATGGACACGTTACAGGTGGGGCAAGAGGAAGAAGTCCGTGCGAAATTAGCCAGTAATCCGCAGTTCGCTGCCATCCTGAAAGATTTTAATATACCTGTGCCGATGAAAATTAGTCCAACAACCGGCAAAGAAACTTTTGCACTTGCTAAAAACGACGAAGGGTTTATTGAGTTATTAGAACATGAAGACCCAGTTATTCAACAGTTGTGTGCCGTACGACTCGGCACTAAGTCCACTATAGAGGAGTCTCGCATTGAACGCTTTATCGGTATTGGTTCTCGGAATCGCGGTAGGTTACCTATCCCGCTCAAGTATTATGGCGCTCACACAGGCCGTTGGGCCGGGACTGACTCGGTTAATTTACAGAACCTCCCAAGCCGTGACAAGAAAAAGAAAACACTGAAGCGGTCGATCATGGCCCCGGCGGGTCATGTGGTGATTAACTGCGACTCATCGCAGATCGAAGCGCGGGTGCTTGCTTGGCTTGCAGGGCAGGATGATGTAACCCGGCAGTTCGCCAAGGGCGAGGATGTGTATTCAATCTTTGCCAGTAAGGTTTACAAGCGCCATATCTCTAAGACCGATCCTGTGGAACGCTTTGTAGGCAAGACCTGCATCCTTGGACTTGGTTACGGCACCGGGGCGAAGAAGTTACAGCACACGCTGAAGACCCAACCGCCGGGGGCTGACTTGCCCGAAGAAGAATGCAAGCGCATCGTTGACCTGTATCGGGAATCAAACCATAAGGTCACAGAGTTATGGCGGGAATGTGATAGTGCGCTCCAGCACCTTTCGTCATGGCCTCATAAATTACAATCTTATGCGATAGGAAGACATGGAGTTGCTCAGGCCACAGCTTCTGGCATTCGTCTCCCAAATGAATTATTTATACGATATCCAGACCTACGGTTGAGCGATAAAAAGTACATCTACAAGTCACGACGGGGGGTAACTTCGATATGGGGAGGCGCGATGGTAGAAAACATCGTGCAAGCCTTGGCCCGCATCATTGTGGGGGAGCAGATGCTCAAGATCAGGGAACGCTACCGTCCCGTGCTGACCGTGCATGACGCGGCTGTAATCGTCAGTCCCAAGGAAGAATTAGACCAAGCCGTTGCGTTTATAACACAAGTGATGTCTACTCCCCCTAGTTGGGCTGAAGGACTACCCGTGGCTTGTGAGGCTAAATACGGAGAGTCCTATGGGGATTGTTAGTGATTCAATGGTCGTTCAGCAGTTTAAAGGACTTTACAACCTGTCCGAAGCAGTACTATCACACCAAGGTAGCGAAGGACTTTACGAAGAAAACCACCGAGCAGATGCTGTATGGCACAGAAGTCCATAAAGCCTGCGAGGACTACGTTCGTGACGGAGTTCCCCTTGCCAAGAATTATCAGCGTTTTAAGTCACAACTTGACGCGCTGCTGGAGATTGGCGGTACGAAGTATTGCGAACACGAGATGGCGCTTACCCCAGATCGGGAGCCATGCGCGTTTGATTCCGATACTAGGTGGGTGCGGGGCATCGTTGACTTACTTATCGTGGATGGAGCCGATGCTTACATCGTGGACTACAAGACCGGGAGTAGCCGCTACCCTGATCCGAAGCAGTTAAAGTTGATGGCGTTGATGACTTACGCACACTTCCCCGAGGTGGAGAATATCAGGGCGGGGCTGTTGTTCGTGATGCACAACACGTTCGTGACGGAAGAGTACAACAGGAAAGACAGTAATAAACTATGGCAGAACTTTCTCCCCGAGCTGGATCGTCTTCAAATAGCATTTGAAAACAATATGTGGTTCCCGAAGCCCGGTCCCTTGTGTGGATGGTGTCCTGTCAGTAACTGTAATTTTTATAAAGAGAGGTAGGTATGCCTTACGTAAACAAAACAAGGCCGTACAAGAAAGAATACAAGCAGCAAGTTAAGCGTGGCGAACACGACAACCGCATGGAGCGCCAGCGTGCGCGTCGGTCTTATGACAAGAAAGGTATTAGCAGAAGGGGCAAGGACATCGCCCATGTCAAAGCGTTGTCCAAGGGCGGTAGTAACGCCACCGGAACGCGGTTAGAACCCCCGTCAAAAAACCGCTCATTCCGTAGAAATGCAAGTGGATCAATGAAATAATGCACAGGACGCGAGTGTGCAGGGGGTTTCCCACCCACTTCCCCCGAATAACCGCGTCAGTTAGCGATAGGTTGGGCTGCTACCGCCCATCACACTTCGCCTAGGCGCTAACCGTCTGGCCCACGTTACGGGCTTTTTTATTCAGTAGGTACAGTATGGAATTAGTTGAAAACGCAGCAGTCAAATTGACTGTATCAAACAACTTTGCCGCCGAAGTATCGGCAAGAATCCCGCGTAGCGAAATCATACGGGATAACAAGCACAGTAAGGACGTTTTGATCTATTGGAATCACAGCGAGATGAAGATTCTTGCTGAGTATTTAGATACTTTTCTCCCTAATCAAAACATTCCGAAGATCCCTTCTCCAATAGAACGCGACTATCAGTGGCCCGGTTTTTACAAACCGTTTGATCATCAACGCGATACAGCGTCATTTCTTTCTATCCGTCAACGCGCTTTCTGCTTCAACGAGGCAGGAACGGGCAAGACATCAGCAGCGGTATGGGCCGCTGACTACCTGATGAACAAAGGAGTTATTAAGAAAGTTCTTGTGATCTGCCCGCTGTCGATCATGTACTCAGCATGGCAAGCCGACATTATGAAGACGGCAATACATCGTACGTGCGGTGTCGCACACGGATCGTCTACAAAGCGTAAGAAAGTATTAGATGAGAACTTTGACTTCACAATTATCAACTACGACGGCACGGGAGTAGTTCTTCAAGAACTGCAACAGGCGAAGTTTGATCTGGTGATCGTTGATGAGGCTAACGCTTATAAGAGTTCGACCACGAAACGATGGAAGATTCTTGCCAAACTGATTGAGCCAACAACGTGGCTGTGGATGATGACGGGTACTCCTGCCGCTCAGTCACCGATAGACGCATTCGGTCTTGCTAAGTTGGTCAGCCCTACAAGGGTGCCGAAGTTCTCTACGGCATGGCGTGATCGTGTCATGGTGCAGATCAGTAAGTTCAAGTGGGTTCCGAAGAATGTTTCTACGGATGAAGTGCATCGTGCGCTACAGCCCGCTATTCGCTACACAAAGAAAGAATGCCTTGATCTGCCCAGTGTTGTTTATCAGACACGCGATGTACCACTGACACCACAGGTTCAGAAGTACTACCTTGAGTTAAAAAAGCAATTACTGATAGAAGCAGCGGGTGAACAGATCTCCGCCGTCAATGCAGCAGCATCGTTGAATAAACTTTTACAGATATCAGCAGGTGCGGTGTACACGGACAAGCATGACGTTGTGCAGTTCGACATCTCCCCGCGACTTAGTGCGCTCAAAGAAGTACTTGAAGAAACTACAAACAAGGTTGTAGTATTTGTTCCGTTCCTTCATGCTATCGACATTGTTAAGGAATACCTGACGAAAGTTGGTATCACAAGTGAGGTCATCAAGGGTTCTGTAACCGCACGTGAAAGGTCTGAAATTATCAATCGGTTTCAAAACGCAGTAGATCCAAGAGTCTTGATTATTCAACCGCAATCGGCAGCACATGGGATTACTTTGACGGCTGCTGATACGGTGGTTTTCTGGTCTCCAGTGATGTCAGTTGAAACGTATTTACAGTGCATAGCGCGTATCGAACGAGTTGGACAAGTTAATAAAATGTCGGTGGTGCATTTACGTGGATCTGAAGTTGAAAAAAAGATTTACGACATGCTCCAAGGCAAGGTAGACAGTCATCAAAAATTAGTTGACCTGTACAAACAGGAGTTGGAGGAAGTTTAATATGAGTATTGAAGACGGCGAAGACACTGAACTTGGACGTACTCTCAGAGATGAGGGCATGGCTCTAGTTTTGGAAAACTCTGGCGCTTGGAAGGATAGAGCCAAAGATAAAATTGATTTTTGGTTCAGATCACAACCGCTTGAAAAGTTGTTCGTAGGTGAAGACATTCGTTTGGAATTGGAGTCTTTGGGACTTGAGCAACCGCATCATCCAAATGCTTGGAGTGCAGTCATTGGCGGCAGGGTGCGCGGATGGCTTAAAGACAATCTCATTGAAATATACGGTTTAAAATCTGCGAGAGACCCGAAGGCTCATGCCAGACGAATGATTACGTATAGGAAGTTAAAATGAGTAGCATGGGTAACACAGATGAATTAGTTGAAGCGTATTTATCAATACGCTCAGAACGTGAAAAGATACTTCGTGATTACGAAGTAGCAGATGGTAAGTTAAAAGAAGACATGGCGAAGTTGGAAGCCGTGATGCTTGAGATGTGCAACGCTGTGAATGCGGATAGTATCAAGACGCGCCACGGTACGGTGATGAGGAAGTTGAATGAACGCTTCTTCTGTCAAGACTGGGACAACTTCTATAAGTTTGTTTTAGACAATGAGGCGGTTCAGTTGCTTGAGAGGCGCATTCATCAAAGCAACTTCAGAGAGTTTTTGAAAGATAACGAGAACGACGGGCTACCACCCGGCGTGAACGTGATGCGCGAGTTTGGAATTTCAGTACGTAAAGCCAGTAAGTGAGGACGTATGAGTAACGATATTATTGCTAGTTTAAAGAGCGAACTCGCCCAGATTCCGGGCGGGGTCGATGACGATACACGTGCCGTTGCCGGTGGCGGTGGCAATCTTTCCAAGCGTATCTCCATCAAGGGCGGCGTGTTCCGCAAGATGGCGGGCGGCAAAGAGATTGGCTCCATCGAAGATCGCCACATGAACGTGATCTTTGTGAAGATGGCCCACGCTCCGAGCCGTACCTACTACACGGGTGCGTACAAGGAAGGCGAGAAGGTCGCACCTGTATGTTGGTCATCTGACTCAAAGACTCCTGACCCCGAGGTTAAGAATCCGCAAGCCTCCAACTGCGATAAGTGCCAGTGGTCGGTCAAGGGTTCTGGTCAGGGCGGCAGCGGTGCTGCTTGTCGTCTGTCGTGGCGTACTGCGGTGGTTCTGCCGCAAGACCCCGGTGGCGATGTGATGCAGTTGGTTCTCCCGGCTACGTCTTGCTTCGGCAAGGAAGAATCGGGCAAGTGGCCTTTCCGTCCGTATATCCAGATGCTTGCTAATAACAACATCTCAGCAGGTCGGGTCGTAACCAAGATGCAGTTTGACACGAAATCGCCTGTACCGAAGTTGCTGTTCTCGCCCGCCGCTGTTGTTCCTGAGAATGACTCTGACACCGTTCAGCGTCAGAAAGAGAGCAAGGCCGCAGAGAATGCCGTCAAGTTGACGGTGTATCAGCAGGATGAGGGCGAGGAGACAACGGTTGCCGCACCTGTTTCGGCAGAGCCTGTCGTACGTGAGACGAAGAAGACCGAGGCGGCACCTGCTGCTGATGTCTCTGATGTTATTAAGAAGTGGTCTAAGAAGAGTTAAGAGATGCCTCGCACATACAGTGACAAGTTCCTTATTCAGTTACAACAGGCAGACAACTCCCTGTTGGGGGTACAACTTGGTCGCTTATGTGTCGAGGCTAATCTTCCCGTGGCCTATGTCGCCCCGGCTATAGAAATATCTCGCAATACCTTGCATTTGTGGTTTAGAGGTCAAGTCATGCATGAGCATAAACGCAAGGTCGTTGAGGCTTTTATGTATCTCGTAGAACAGGACATGAAGAACGGTGTCCTCCCCGCTGCTAACTTGAAGCAAGCCAAGACATACATAGAGGAAATGATCGGTCGTAAAGTTTAAGTATGCTCTGTGATTTGGCGGGGCGACTGTCGCCCCGCCTTTTTTATCTAAGTGGGTTGGTGTCCATGCGAAAACAATTTTACGAGAAAGTACTACCTTCGCAGGGCGTCTACTGTGTAACCGAGATTTCCAAAGACAAACGGGTAGTCAATCGGTTTGCAGAAAGCCTTGATGAAGTTGATAGGTTAGTTAGAGAGATCAATGCTGAAGACAAGAACGTATTTATTGCTTTAAGCAGTTTTAGCGGTCACAGCCGCATGAGCGATTATGCTCTTTACTGTCGTTCCTTCTTTGTTGATTTAGATGTCAAGCCTGACAAGCCGGGTCACTACAAGACCAAGGCCGAGGCAATTGAAGACCTAGATCACTTCTTGAAAGTTACGGAGTTACCGCCTCCGGTTGTTGTCGATTCGGGCAACGGCATTCATGCGTATTGGCCGTTTGAAGAAGCCGTGCCTATCGCGGAGTGGAAAGCCTACGCCGACAAGTTTAAGCAACTCTGCTTAGACCACATGAAGATTGACCCCGTTGTAACGGCAGACGTTACACGGATCATGCGGTGTCCTGAGACGCTGAACTTCAAAACAGACCCGCCGAACCCAACTAAGTTCTTGACGGACGAGATCAACCAATATGACTTCGGTGCCTTTAAAGATTACTTAGGTGATGTTGTCATTCCAGTCGGATCAATTCTTGATCTTATCCCCAAGGGTCTGGATGAAGATACTAAACAGATAGCCAAGTTTGATAACTACGAAACTACGTTTCAGGATATTGCTGAGAAAAGCATTGATGGTAATGGCTGTAATCAGATCAAGAACGCCATCATCAACGCCAAGACTTTAACTGAACCTGTCTGGCATTCGGCTTTGTCCATAGCCCGTCACTGCTCTGACTGGGAAACCGCTATCCACTTACTGTCTGAGGATTACGCCGGGTACAGCCCCGACGCTACGATTAGGAAAGCAAATGAAACTTTCGGCAAGCCTCACAGTTGCAACATCTTTGAACAGCGAAACCCCGGCGGTTGTGATGGATGTCCGTACAAAGGAAGGATCACAAACCCTCTCTCCATCGGACGAAAGTTCGTTGCCGCACCAACCCAAGAGGTTACTAAAGAGGACGCAATTCGGGTCGAAGCGAATCCCCAAGAAGTTCCGACTTTTCCTAAAGCGGTCTTACCCTATGTACGAGGACGAAGCGGAGGAATCTACTACGTACCCCCTGCCGAGATAGGCGAAGACGGTGACAAGATCCAGCCCGAACCGATGTTGATATCAACTAATGAATTTTTCCCGGTGAAGCGGATGTACGGCGAATCCGATGGAGAACTCTTCATGGTTCGGATCAAACTGCCTCACGAGGTTCGTGAAAAGTATATTTCAATGGGCGAAATGCAATCGGTGGACTGTATGAAAGAAATTATAGGTAAAGCGGGCATCGCCCCGACACATCAAAACTTATGGCCTAAACTGGTGGACTACATGACTAAATGGGCGCATTACCTTCAGAGCCAAAACGCTGCTGATAAGATCTGTCGTCAGATGGGATGGACAGATGACGAGACGTTTTTGATTGGTGAGACGGAAGTCTTAGGCAAAGGTAAGACACGCAGGGCGGCATCTAGTCCCCTAATACGTGATGTGTCTAGGCTTCTGCAACCCAAAGGCGACTACCAAGTTTGGAAGGATGCCGTTAACAAACTCAATAGACCTGAGTTGGAGATGCAAGCCTTCGGGCTTTTCATTGCGTTTGGTTCCCCTCTTATGCGGTACACATCGACTAACGGTATGACTTTCTGTTTTACCGGGCTTTCGGGTGTTGCCAAATCAGGATCACTTTACGCTGCGCTTTCTGTATGGGGCGCACCGAAGCCGCTAAGTGTGTATGACACGACTGACAACGCCTTCAACCTGCGGGCTATGTCGTTAAAGAACATTCTAATGGGTATGGACGAGGTGCAAGAGAAGCCGCCCGAGCAGATATCGAAACTGATTCACTTCATCTCCCAAGGCAAGGGCAAGATGCGTATGCAGAGTTCGATGAACGCGGAGCGTGAACAGCAAGAGGTTGCCTCAATGCTGTGCCTCATGTCATCTAACGTATCGTTATACGATCTGATTTTCTCCAAGAAAGCCAACGCTAGTGGCGAGATTATGCGCTTGTTGGAATACGTTCTTACCCAACCGTCATACCTGACGCTTGAATACGGCAAGGAGATTTTTGACCCGTTACATCGTAATCACGGTCATGCAGGGGTTCAGTTTATGGACCGCATCATCAGCATGGGTGATACCGAAATTAGGGCACGTATTCAGAAATGGAGTAAGCGGTTCATAGCCAGTAAGTTGGGAAGCAACGCTGCATTCCGTTTTTACGAGACCGCCTTCAGCGCCATCTTTGCAGGTGCCGAGATTGCTAACGAAGCCGGAATTATCACGTTCGACATAGAAAGGATATACGACAAAGTTATGTTAGAAACAATCAAAGTACGAGACAACACTCAGAAGAATCAGCTCACGGATTACGAAAGTCTTATTTCTGAGTTCTTAAACCGACACTGGCGCAGCGGCACGTTGATTTATGACGAAGGCCGTGTCGTCAATGAGCCTCATGGCGAACTTGTAGCCCGTGTTGAGATTGGCAACTCGACTCAGTACGTCTCCAAGACTAAGTTCAAGGAGTACCTGACGAGCCGCAGCGTAGGCACCGCCGAGTTTGAGAAGGCTCTGGAGAAGTCTGCTGTTAAACTTGAGTCTAAGAAGATGCGACTTTCGACAGGGTGGAAGGCAGGTATGACAACCCCGCCAGTCCATGTGTATGCATTCCAGTATGAACTGCCAAAAGAGTTGTTAGATGACAATAAAGGTAGTAGAGCCTGAGTGGATCTTTCCGTTTGAGGGTATGGCGGTGGGGGACAGTTTCTTCATCCCTACCCTCAAGATTCCAGAAATGCTGTATGTTATAGACTGCCGCGCCAAGGCTGCTCAAGTACGAGTAAAGGCTTTTGCCTCGTCCAAGGATGGACACCTTGGCGTGCGCGTCTGGCGTACTGCCTAACGCTATTCCTTTTTAGTAATTTCTTTTACACCCTTCTGCATAGTTTTTGGGGTGTAAACACCGTAAGTTGATTGTGCAGCACGACGACGGCGTTCCTCTAGCGATTTGCCTACGTCTTTAATTTGCCCGCCAAACTTTTTAACAGTTTCGTTTCTATTAAATTTACGGATGTCTTCTAAGGCTTCACGATATCCTTCTCTGTCCTTAGTAACGCTAGCCAAGTAGAGACGATCAAGCAGAGCGTCTTTTCTATTCTTTATGTTTACCTGCACTCGTGAGAGTGCTCCCGCTGTTTCGGTGCGTTCCGCTAACTTGGTGGGAGTAAACCCAAGCGTCTGCATAAAGAGTTCGTAATTAGAAAAGTCATCGTAGATAGTTTTCTTATCTCGTGTCAACGCGCCTTCCGTTAAGTAACGATACGTTTTGAGATTATTTCTAATGAAAGATGGCGTAAATGACTCGACAGCACGATAGGTATGTCCGTCTGACCAGTCTTCATATCCGCGATACATGCCCATCGCAGCGGCATAAGAAGGCCCGAAGATCTGCTCCATAGCAAACAACACCGGCCCAATCTCCTCAACACGCTTTTCATCATCACGCCAAATCAAATTACCGAATCCGGTACGCGCAGCGACATCAGCCATTAGCAACTGATTGACCACGCCCTTGTACGGCAGTGCATCCATAGAGTTACGCACTTCGTCTTTTGGCATGAACATGTCGTCATCATCGCCAAATAAGTCTTCAAGGAGGTTGGCAAGAGTGATGCCTGCGCCGTAGAACGGCATACCCTGCACACCAGCAAAGATAAACGCCATCGTCGATATGCCAAGCAGTTGCTTGGCAGCAAGTTTCTTAACTTCTGGCGACTCTCCCTTGACTGCATCACGCAGCAACTTCGCCTGCAAATACACCATCGTTTGAGCAAAGTTCTTAAACGTAAACGCAACCTTGCCAAAACCCGTTTGGAACACACGTGGCGAGGTTTCAGTCAGCGTAACGCCGTGCGTCATGTTTACGGCATCAATTGCTGACTCAATTGACTTGTTTATATCCCCACCGCTTTTCTGCATTTCTAAATTAAACGCCGCAATCAACGTAATTTCGCGGTTGAACCGTTCTGAGTTCTGGAACACCCATCCGAGGATCTGTTCCGTCTTGGCCTTCAGGCCAACGTAATCCCCTGTTCCATAAGTTTTCTTTCTGCCTTGTACAACGTCATACCCGCTTGAGCGACGAATGGCGCTTTGACGAACTGCTGCATCATATAATTTTTTAAGTGGCGAGTTTGGTGCTAGTCCTACGCCGAAAGACTTGTCTGCTGGAAACTTTTTCTCCCCGCCCGGAACATCATCGTTATCCCATCCGCCTTTATAGTATTGAGCCACGGCGTCTGTCATGGCTTTACTTGTTTCTACGTTACCGTACTTAAATGCAAGAACCGGATACACGACCATCGGCAACTGCGTCATGTTGACCAAAGCAGTTGAAACGTTACCGATGATGTACCAGTAGTAACTAAACGAAGAGAGAAAATTAGTAAGCGGAGCATTACCGGGATCGCGCATGTAATCCATCTGCAATCCTAAATTAGTCATCAACTTATCTATCGCTAAATTTTCTGCTCCAGCGGCACTCTTATTCGCTTCTTCTTTGATGTCTGCGTAAACCTTGTCGATCTCTGGGATGTACTCCAGATTAGTCAATTGGTTAGCCATGCGCGAAGCAACAGTCGCATAGACGTTAATTAGGTCAGTCTCATAACCCTTATAACCTACCGACCCACTTTGTCTAACACGCTCTCGGTACTGCTGACGCACAGACTGTGCAGGAATCTGGTCAAGATACAGTTCATACAAAGCGCGTTTAGTTGCCGCAGGTGCGTTACGCTGATCTAGTTCTTCCATAACCTTATTAAAAAACGCTCCGGCCTGCGTGTCACGATACGCATCTTCAGGTTTAGAGAACGGCTGCATACTGCTTTGTGCAGCACCTGCTTGAACGGCTTCTTGAATGGCTAAGTTACGCTCTCTGTTTGAATTAAACGATCTAACAACAGTATCGTTGTTAGCGTCTTGATAACGTAGCCAATAGTTACCCTCACGGAACAAAGGCAGATAGATCTTTAGACGTTTCCTTGCCATCTGGCGTGCAAGTTTTTTAGCCGCACGCCTAGAAAGATTTTTGCTAAGTAATTGCAGATACTCGTCAGCCATACTTTTGTAACTAGCCAACATGTCGTAATAGATTGTCTTTAGGTCTGGATTAAGAGCATTAAACTCTTTAACAATCTTCGCTCTTTCCGGGTCAGACAAGTCTTGTTGAGTCGGGTTCTTAAAATCAATCTGCAAACGAGTTGATTCGTGAGCCACTTCGTAAAACTTAGCCCGAGTGTCTGCGCTAACTTTTCTGAGGATCTTAGTCCACTTACGCATGTTGCGGTCTAGGACTTCTCTGCGATCTTTAAGCGCACTTGCCCTGACGTTAAGAACATTTAGCAATTGCTTCAAAGACGGAAGTTCTTTAGCAAACAATTGCACCTGCTGCGGCAGGGACAAGAAAGCGTAGATGCCCGAACGCAGGTTGTCGGCTATATTTTGGGAATTGAGGATATTACGTACAGATTCGTATACGTTTTTAGACAAAGTAGGTAAGTTGTTAACGGTATTACCTACCGAGTTCATCATCGAATAGCCGCCGCTATTCGGCACTTCTATAGCCCGCAACCAAGCCTGAGCGTCTGACGGCCCCATCTTGTTGAGGAAGTCAGCAACCGCTTTGTTCGGTATGAACTTGTTGCCCCGAAGTTCTGCCACCAACCTACGGATACGTCTGGCGATATCCGCAAAGAACTTCTGCACGACGGTCATGGGTTTCTTATCAGTTGTCACCCACTTTGATACGTTGTCGGCAAACCACTCGCTAAACGAAGTGTAATACTCTAAGTCTTTATCCGAGAGCATTTGACCCGGAGGCATTCTCAAAATTTCTGGATCGAACGCGGTCTCCCTGTTACGGGTTGCTTGTATGATGGCTTTACCGCCCTTGCCTTTAGTGGTCTTCAGCCACTCTTCATATTCTTTGCGAATCTCTCTTCGGGTTTCAGTAGAAGCATCGTTGAAAGCAACCTCTTGGATGATGTGTCCAAGTTCGTGAGCGATTGCCTCAATGTTTTGGTTGAGTGTACGTTTGTCGTCATAGACAATAATAAAGTCTTTACCACCAGTGCCAAACTGATGTACGTAACCTTGCGTTTCTTTTTTACGAATCTTTGGCAGGGCATCGTTAATCCGATATTCTGCTGACAAGCCGTACCTTTCTCTAGCGTTATTGAGAGCCTCGGTAAACGTATACCCTTCAGGAAGAAGATCGCTTTTACTGGCAAGAAAGATACGGACATCTCCCAACCCAACTAACTTTGTCAGCCGAGATAGTAATTTCTGAAAACGCGGGTCTACGTTGTCCGCCGCAACTACATTGTCACGAGCGTTGGTAAACGGACCATCGGCTAAAGGATTAACCTCATACATCTGAGTGCTGTAAAGCACAGAGTTGTCATAGGCTTCTTCTTCTTTTTCTTTAGGTTTAGCGGATTTGCGTTGTTCAAAACTTTTAGCCGTATCAATCGGACGTAAATCCCCGTAGTAAAGACTCTGCCGGAGTTCTTGCAAAACGTTCTTTTTGGAGGCTACCACCATCTCTTGGCGATCTATACCTTCCTTTTCAACGGAAGGATCAAACCAACGAGATCCATCTTTGGGATTTACTCTACGCCCGATAACCGTTCCGTCAGGTCGCTCTTTCTCAACCTCTATAACGCGGATGCCCTTATCAGTTCTTACTTTAGCAAAACGAATTGGAGAAAACTCTTCTGATGCAGAGGTTGTAGGTCCACTTACCCCGCGCTGTTCAAATTCAGTTTCCTCCTGCGCTTTTATATCTCTACGGCGCTTTGGCTTGCCTATGCCTAGTGCTTCATCTCGCGCCCGCATTGCCTCGTAGTACGCTTTGACTTCAGCATCAGTCGCATCTTCACGCAGCGTCGGAATTTCGGAGACAGCGGCGGCAACGGTTGGAGCAGGTGCAGTTTCTAATGCAGGTTGGACTCCCTCTTCTCTACGAACAACATTATCAGCAACTCGTGCAGGAGGTTCCAATCCTGCCACGCCAGATTCCGCAGGTACGAGTCCTGCGGTGGCAGGTCCTGATGGAGGCAGAGGAGCGCCTCCTCCAACTGTTGCACTGACAGTTGGCTGAGTAATTGGCGGTGTTGCGGCTGCGGTTGCATCAGGGACACCTTGCGCTGTTGGGGTAGTAGGAGTGACAGTTGGTTGAACATTAAGTGCTTTCGCAACGTCAGGAGAAACCCCCGCCGCTGCAATCTGTTCTGGCGTAATAGTTAATTTAACTGGCGGTAATTTGCCACTTAAATGCTTATCAAATATGTCTAACTGGGTTGCGTTCCTGTCAAATTGTTCAGTGACGTTTGCTTTATAGAGTTCAATCGGTATCTTTGCAAGTGCAGCCTGCGAAGCAAGACGCTCATCATCTACGAGCAAATCTGCCAAGTCTTCTTGCGTCTGCTCTATCTTATCGATCTCATCGTAAATTTGATCTTCAGTGAGAGTGCTAGGTTTATAGCGCATATCCTCTGGCGCATTCTCTGCCAAGACTTTAGGCGGCGCGTCCAAAAGATCATCAACGGTAAGTTCTGCGGGGGGCGGTGGCGTAACGGGCGGCGTTACTCCTGCGGTTGTAGTAGGTGCAGCCGGAGGCGGCGGGGCTTCCGTAGTAGGCTCTTCACCGCGTCTTGCAAATTCAGCGCCTGCGCCAAGGCCAGCACCGGCTACGGCTTCTAGTGTACCTGCACTAATCGCGCCTCTAAGTAAAGGAACGTCATACCCTTGTCTTTGCAGAGCAAGATTTTGAGCAACTTGTTCTTGGAACGCTTGACCAAACTCAGTACCGGCTTCTGCGGCGGCTGTTTTAGCAATTGCCCTCTTACTAATTTCTGCGGCAATCTGTTTGGCTACAGCGGGTTCAACACCGAATCTACCGGCAGCGGCACCAATACCTGCGCCTATGACGATCTGATCTAAATTCTCTCCGTTATAAGCCTGTGCTTCAGCGGCACGTTTTTTAGCCTCTGCATCGCTAACGCCCTGTTCACGAAGCACTTGATACGTAGCATCGTAAATTGAACTTTTAATGGTGCCAGCACCCATCATACCGCCAAGGGTGAGCAAAGTTCGAGCCGTAGTCATAGGAGCAAGCAAAAATCTAGCCCGCGTAGCAAGAATAATTGGCGCAACTGTACCCGCAGCCTTGGCTATTGTGTCTACAGGAGCCGTTGCAAACGCCTCAAGACCGGCTTTAATTTGTTCAAGAACGCCTTTATCTTCGGCTTCTTTTAATATACGAGCGATTTCTTGCTGATCTTTTTTGGCTTCAGCGCTTAATAAACTATCTAACCAACCTTCTACCTCACGTATATTTTGAGATACAGGATTATCCGCACCAAAAAAATCACTAATTAATCTAACACCTGTTGTAGCGCCGCTAGCAAACTGAACGGGAACGTCAGCCAGTTGTCTAAAAAATCCAGATTCTTCTTTAGGAGGAGTCGGCGCTGGTACTGAAACACCTGCGGTAAACCACTGACCGTTTACTAAAAAGGCTTTGTCCCCGGTTTTAGGATTGGTAGCCGACTGGGTATACGGAACCCAACGTCCATTAATGAGAGCAACTCGCTCACCCGTTTGCGGATTGGTAGCGGTTTGAACTGCCATGTTAGAACTTATTATTTATCGAGTTGAAAGCCAGCAGGTAATTCCGTAGAACCCCCAAATTCTGAAGGCATTCCTTCAACATTACCAAAGTCTAAAAACTGACGATTCCAATAATCGTACAAGGTCTGCGCTTCTTGTAAGGCGGCTCTGTTCTCTTCACTATCGTCGTAGTTATAATTTTCTTGAGCCGCTTTCAATGATTTGCCTGCTTGAATCCACTGCGACTTGACGGTTTGATAATCTCTTCCGCTAGTGCTTTTACCAGCACCTTTGGCAATATTGTAAAGCCGAGTTAGTCTGGCGAACTCTGGGTTGGGCTGACCGTTTATCGTTTCTGGCGTTCTTCTCAGTTGACCCAGAATGACATCGCTTTCGCCTTTATTAACCCTTGCCAATTCTTGTGCTCTTTGTGCGGCAAGTTTTGCATCCTTGTCCGCCTCAACTTCAGTGACGTAATCTTTAACAGAAGTCTTCTTGAGAGTTTCTGCCGCTTCTTTCTTGGCTTTGAAAGCCTCCACATCACCGCGAGCCAATGCTTCGCGGGCTTCCTGACGCAAGGCTCTCTCTTCCGCTGCCTTATCTTTAGCAGCGTTGACTCTCTGAATACTGGCGCGTTTGCGTGCCGTCGTACCTGCCTTAGCCTTTGCCATAGCAGAGATAAGATCTGGCTGATCCGTAGCGGCAACAGCGTCCCAGTACTCCTGCTCGTTAAGTGCAGCCTCTTCACCGGGCAGCAAATCAGCACGCTTGGCTGCGTCTTCAGCCATCTTGTCGCGCAACTCAATAGATTTAGCGTATTTGCCAAGCCCTGCTTCTTTCATCTCGGCATCGCGTTGAGCCAAGAACGCCGCACGACCTTCTGGTGTTTTAAGTGCAGCCTCTTCTGCTGCGGCCTGCCGTGCTAAATCTTCAAGAGATTTAGGCAACGTATAAAGTTCAGGCGTAATGGATTTAGGTTTTTCAGGTTGCCCGCCTTCCGCAAATGTCACAATACCGCCCATGTTGAACCCTTGCGGGTCCTCCATCCTACCTGCATTAATTCCCCCAAGACCACGATTCATCGGATCTTGCATTGGGTCTTGCATTTCGCCGGAGTAACTTGTTGGACCACCGTACCCAAGTGTTCCTCCGCGTCCACCACGCGCACCAACAATACCCGACTCAAGATTGTTTAATTGCTGCTTTAAATTGTCGCCCATCAAAGGTTGGACAGGGGGTTGCTTAAGTCTCTCAAACTGTTTGAGTAGCGCGTACAGATCCACAAGCGGGGCTACACCGGTTGCAGCCTGACTTTTTACATATTGAATAGCCTGATCAACAGGCATACCTTTGGACATCGCTCCTTGGAGCGAAGCGAGCATAGCTTGTCCTGTTTCGCTAACCGGGCCAATCATGGTTTAACTCCCGAAAGATCCAAACAAACCACCAACACCACCGGTCAAACCAGAGATCTGGGCAAGTGTGCTAGGTGCCTGCGTATATATGTTTCTAGTTTCTGCCGACGAGGGCGTACCACGCAGCAAGTTGGACATGAACTCCAACTGCTTGTACGGATAAGTCATCTCGTCAATGAAGCGTTGATAATTCGACTCCAACATCTTCTGCTTCAGTGCCTGCTGCTGCGCTCCCGCGCCTAGTTGAGCGCCGAGAATACCGGCTGACTGTTGATACTGCTGCTGACCAAGAGTGCCTAACTGACTCGCCGCAGCCAATTGCTGCTGAAGCCCCTGCAACCCAAGGCCCGCACCAAACTGGCGAGACTGCTCGCCCAACTGAGCACCAGAGAACCCATACTGAGCGCGAAGTTGCGCGTCTTGTGCAGCCTGTTGTGCGGCTTGCTGATAGGCGTTCTGAAGCCCAGTTGCTTGGATTGTGCCAAGTTGTTCGCCTAGATTGCGTCTAGCCTCAGACTCCACCAAAGCCTGACGAGTACCGCCCAAGGCACCAGACCGGGCAGCGGTAGCCCGCATACCGGGAATCTGACGACTATAGTCCGCAATTGCCTGCCGCTTTTGCTCTTCAACTACATTCTGCATGTAGGGCGACATGTACTGCTGCAAAGGAGCAGGAGCGCCCGGACGACGGCTAGGTTCAAACGGAGATCGGTAAAAATTTCTTTGCTGAAGTGGGTCGTATTGCGCCAAGTTCTGTGCTTGAAGCGCAGCAAGTCCCGTAAATCCAGTAGCCTGAGCCGTCTGGGGAGAAACCTGCATACGTGAAAGATCTTTGTACGCCTGCGTTTGAAGCGGACTTTCCCCGGCAACAAGTTCACGACCGTATGGCTGGAAGCCGGATTCAAGAACGGGGACTTGTTTACCAGTGGTCGGATCGGTTGTGAACAGAGGCTGTCTAGTTTTAGGGTCAAGTTTCTGTTTTGGGAACGTTAACGACGCGCCAAATCCCAGTAAGTCAGTGGCGTACTGTTTAGCCCACTCTGGGATGTTGGATGTGACTGTTTCTGTTTTGGTGGGAGTTGGAGTAGACATTTAAATAGCCTCCATTAACGGGGCAGGTATTTATCGGCATTAACGCGGGGAGCCTGCTTTTTCCTACCCGTCCGCGCTGCGCGAATCTGCGCCATCATCTTATACAACTTCTTTGCACCGGCTTCGGTCGAGCCATTACCAAGGTGCGATACCACATCGGCAGGGATCACAAACTCCCCGTCTGCCAGAGCCGCCCTCTGGACACCTTTACCACGAATTACGGCAGGGATGTCATCAGACATACCGTCTCCTTCGCCTCGCAGGAGTTTACCACCTGCACGGTACTCAGGCATCGCGGCCATGCCGCCTCCGGCAAACCCGAAGTTATACCCGTCAGCCGGGTTCACAGCGGCACCCATACGTGGGTCACGGGTCAGAGAGGCAATACCGCCCGCCTGATACTTCTTCTTTTTAATCTTACCTTTTTTCACATAGCCTCCTGCTGCTGCGCCTTTTTCGTCATAGGCCCTTGGACATCGATCTGCGCTTGATGCGTAGAAAA
>Ga0194117_10001536_pt1 | contig 26504 bp, 23 predicted proteins | sample TA2MahsurfametaG_FD_160579 | JGI IMG/M metagenome (GOLD analysis project Ga0194117, IMG submission 160579) | Freshwater microbial communities from Lake Tanganyika, Tanzania - TA2015009 Mahale N1 surface | ecosystem: Environmental > Aquatic > Freshwater > Lake | place: Tanzania: Lake Tanganyika...
GGGGCGGCCGCCCCACGCCCCCCCCCCCCCCATTCAAAAGTCAACATTCGGCGTCGGAACCTTCTCATCCACATTGAAGAACTTCCGCCGAAACCGTTGCATATACTTATCCGTGAGTTTCTTCTTCTTATCCAGGAAATCGTGGACGGTCATTTTGCCAAGTAGCATATGAATAATCATAAAGATGGAATAAACACCGCACTCCGTATTGTTTTTCTGATGATGAATGTCATTAATATACTCCACGAATTCAATGCCGTTTTCGTGTCCTTGCTCGCGCACCATCTTCATAAATGTTCGTATCCTGCGCTGAGGCGGGTCGCCTGTGCTATCAAAAAAGAAGATAATCTTCGCTCTGACATCAATAAACAATGACACCCAATGTTCACCTGGTTTATCGTGTGGGTCAGTATTGAAAACAATCCCGATTTTCGGTTTCCCATTTCGTACGTGTTTCATAATATCAAACTTACACAATTCGTTCCATACACACTGTCCGTCTTCCAGAACTTCGTCGAAATCCACGGGAGATGGCCCAATGAATAAAAATGACGGAATCGCGTGCTCGTATTGCTTCAGGGAATTGGCGATATCAATACTGGAAAGCCACTCGTGGATATTCTTCTTCCATTCTTTCGGCGCTTGTGGTGCAAATGTATACTGCTCCATCTCTCGGTCCATTCCGGTGGATGCGAAACTTTGGCGGAGCCAACACGCTTCTTGATGACAAACACGGTTCATATTGTTTTTAAGTGCTGTCCAAATCGCGCGAGGGTCAGTGTCGTTGATTTTCTGGTCGGGGTGGCGTTTATTCCAAAGCATTTTGAGTTTGTCGAGAGATTTAGAGGAATAACACGAGAAATCTTTTGTTTCATTGATGTTGGGGTCTGTCTCGTCTTTTGGTGCGCAACTTACGGACTTGAATTTATCCATTCCTTTCTAATACTAAACCTATACTATTATGCAATAAAAAATTGAAATGAAACGAATGCGTTTGATAAAGAGTATAGTTCATTCGTTTCATTTATCTATATCGTTTCAATGGTTGTCAAAACTCGTTCGTATTATACTACAGTCGCTACCACTGAACCACGTGTTAGCACCAGCGCTAGCAGCAGTGGCGTATTTCATACACCTTCATTGCGTGAATCCAATATTAAAACATATAAGATATATAAACCAAAAAGAAAGGCGGTGCGAATCACTGAAGATGATATCCACGAGGTTCGCGATGACTATGTCTCGGAAATAGGCAGCGGTTGTGGAGGTAGCAACATTACGATGTCAGATGCCGCGAATATTATAGTATCATTTCAAAACGAACCAGAAGAATCGCCGGAAGAAGCGCAGGTTGTGGACCCGCCCACCGTCGAACCCGATTATGGTCATCAGTGTATCAACCCAATGACACCAATACTAAATTATATTTATCGCATAGTTGTCTACAGTTTTGACAAAAAAGTTCATTACAAATCTGCTTATGTGATTTACGACAAAACTACGCGCTTGTATACAGTTCACGCAATTATCTCGAATATCTATGCTGAAGATGATGTTACTTTGACAAGAGAAGAACACGACGCACCGAGAGCAAAAAACCTACCTTTACCGGTAAATACGATTCAAATGAAGTATTTGACATATATTCGCGACCAAGCGCTTAACTACATTATGACGGTCGTTATTCCGTCGGTTGAATATGACTATTACATCAAGGATGATGTCATTGGAACTGTCGGTAACAATGATATATACAATGCGGATACGTCGTTTTACGACCTAGAACGACTCCTCTACGACAACACGTCAAGTGAGACCACCAATGGTTACAAGGCGTTTCTCCTGATTCCTTCACGCAATTTCTGGTATACACCCGTGCCCACCACAGGTGAAGATACCACCACCGCCACAGCTTTTACACAAAATAGATATAAAGAATCTGCTGCTGATGCCGTCCTGAATATATTATAATTTGGCACTTTCTCCACTGTGTCGCGTGACGAATGTTGCGCGTTTCAATATTTCATTTTGATAATCGCGAATTTTCGGCAGTCGCGCCTGTATTTTTTCATCGCTATTTTCTTCTAATGGTCGAATCACAATAAAATCGTCCATTGATTTTTTGCGTATACACATTTTATTGGCAAATGAGAGGATAGACAACGCGGGCGGCGCGGATGTGGGCGACACCGACGGCGGTGGCGGCGCGGGTGACGCGGGTGGCGAAGGCGAAGGCGAAGGCGAATGCGAATGCGATGGCGAAGACGACCGTGCGTGGGCAAGCGTATCTATCTCCCGCACCTCACTACGCGTATCTGTTTCCACCATATCTGTGATATCATTCCACTTCAAATACGCAATACACGCCTTCAGATACTCTTGATGCGCCCGGTTCATTTCATCATTTTCACATTGCTCGTCAAATAACCCCCTCGTCATTGCGATGATTCGTTCTTTATAATACCGCTTTTCAGTATTAAACATTTCAGTAAGAACTCCGTCTGTATTCGCCATTGATTTTTTACATTTATCGTAACGAATACGGTTCGCCATCACATTCAGAGTTAGTTCATTGAATTCGTTCCAAGAGTCGTTTTGCTCGCTGCTGTATTGAATGTGGTCTTCAGCCATTTTAATGTCGCGTTGTAAATAATAATTGAAGAATAGGTTGGCATATATTATTCTATTACAATAATGGATTTATGCTGATTATGCGTGGGTGCGCCGCATTGTCAATAACTCTTGTGCGTTGGATGTCGCTGTCGCACGGGGAATATGGGATGGGAACTTATCGCCTGTATTTACGGTCATCGTCTTCGCCTCAGACCCCCCAACGCGGAACCCCTCCTCAATATGTGACAAGTGCGTCTGGTGTTCTTTTTCCTTCTGTTTTTTCTTCAATTGGTCTTCCGGAATATAATTCGTAGCAGGCTCAATGACGGGTCCACCTTCACCCGTGAAATATCCATCGTAAGTGCAGTCTAATGTCCGAAGTTGGAATCGCGTGGAGTTCTCAAACGTCAGTTTGCCTAAATTATGCGGGTTCGGATTCATCGGGGCGAAATTGGATGCGCCATTGTCAAACAAATATGGATTCGGTTGTTCAACTTCACGTGCGTCCACATGAACTTTGTAGAGATCGCTTGTTGAATTCGGGACGTAGACTGCGCGGTCATTCCGCTGAAGTGCGAAGAATTGGTTGCGTAGGGACGATTCTAGATTGACACGTTCCGCCCATCCACGCCACGGCGCTTTCGCATTTCCCGGATTGAATACAGTCTCCGTCGTAAAATGCGTGTAGTTTGCGAGAGGGGTTGTTGCAACCGGACGCGATTCTAATATCGGCATCATTGCGTATTTGGAAGAAAGGGGACGAACATTATATGCGGGGCGAAGCGCTGCGGATGGGATATTTCTCTCGGAGATACGCTGATTGATTTCACATAGGCGGTCGTGATGATTGGTATATGCGCCATTTACAACACCATAAAATTCCATAGTAATGTCGGGTGTCTCGTTGTCGTTGATTAACGTTTCTACTTATTGTATAATGTGAAATTAAATAATATATAAACACAATCCGTTATTATAGTATATCCTTTCGTTATATTCATTCGTTATATTCATTTGTTATTTACGGTTAACACACAATGTGCGGTATATTCTATTTTCAAACCGTTGCGCGTTTGGCGCTCAACCAATTAAAAACATTACAAGAATCGTTTATTCACTCTTCTCATCGTGGTCCAGATATGTCTGTTTTTCTGAAAGATGGTCCACGTGCGTGGGGGTTTCATCGTCTGTCTATCAATGGTATGGATTCAACCGCCAATCAACCATTTCATATCAAAAAATGTCGTCTCATCTGTAATGGTGAAATTTATAATTATAAAAGTCTGATTGTGGAATTTGGTCTAGAGAGCGAATATCAAAGCGGGTCCGATTGCGAAGTTATCATCCATCTTTACCGAAAGGTGGGAATTCACGAGACACTTCGCCGTTTGGATGGTGTCTTTGGGTTTGTATTACACGATTATGAAAGTGGCGCGACATATGTCGCGAGAGACCCGGTGGGTGTGCGTTCACTTTTCATTGGTGTATCACGTCACGATGGGTTGTTTGGCGAGGAACATTCCGATTTAATGTGCTTATCATTGAACCCTGACCACTATGGGATGTGTATTGCGAGTGAGTTGAAATCCATACACGCAATTTGTGATACAATCGTCCAATTTCCGGCGGGGAGTTATATGGAGTATACTAACGCGGACACTGAATGGGGCGCGGTGTTTCGCACTTACTACGATTACGCATACGTATCTTATACATCTGGTGAATGTAAAAAGGTGCAATCCACGGACACGCAGACGGACAAATCCTTTTTTGAACGTCAATTGAAAGAGTTGCGCGTGGAGTATTCATTTCCGATTGTAGAACAAAGTGACGATGATGTATGTAAAAATATTCGTGAACTCTTTACAAAGGCGGTTGTGAAGCGCTTGATGAGTGAGAGACCTGTTGGTTGCCTTTTATCGGGCGGTTTGGATAGTTCACTTGTCACTGCAATTGTGGCGAGAGAATTGCGCCGGACTGCGCCAGATACTGTGCTGAATACATATAGTATTGGATTGGAAGGGTCAGTGGATTTGAAATGGGCGCGCCGTGTCGCCGAACATCTGGGGACATGTCATCACGAAGTTTCATTGAAAGAGAGCAACTTCTTAAATGCGATATATGATACAATCTATCAGACGGAAAGTTATTGCACCACCACAATTCGCGCATCTGTTGGGAATTACCTTATTAGTAAATATATTCAGCAACAAACCGAAGATGTCGTTATCTATTGTGGAGATATGTCGGATGAAATCTTCGGGTCATATCGTGGATTCTTGAAAGCGCCGACAGACACAGATTTTCATCGCGAAAATGAGCGGATGATTCGCGATGTTCGGTTTTTTGATTTATTGCGTTCTGACAAGAGTATAAGCGGTGCGGGGTTGGAAGCGCGTGTGCCCTTCGCGGACAAGGAGTTCCTTACCTACGTGATGACAATTCCTCCGCGTTTGAAACGATTCAATGATGAAAAAATCGAGAAGTATATTCTTCGCCGGGCGTTTCAATCCGAGGGTTTATTGCCGGATGATGTTCTCTGGCGCCGAAAAGAGGCATTCAGTGATGGAGTAAGTTCGGCTGATGGTGGACGGACGTGGGTTCAAATGATTAAAGAGTATGCCGACCGCGTTATATCGGATGTTGAGTTTAATAATAAAGCGCATCATTTGTATTCGCTTCATAATCCGCCATATGACAAGGAGAGTTTCTATTACCGTCACGTATTTGAAAATATCTATGAAGGACGCGGAGATACGATTCCATATTACTGGAGACATCCCTTTTGTGAAGGCGTGCTGGACCCAAGTGCGCGTTTGTTGTCATTTTATGTCACAGACGCTGCGGATGCCGCCACGGATGCCGCCACGGAATAACGGAGCAAGTAGAACGACCATTATTATATCTATATAATACAGCACAGTATTGTATAGTATTATGAATAGGATAAAGAATACTGCGGAAGATTTCATAGTGTCAGTGATAACCTATTTACGTGACGCATTATCCCCCTTATTCAAAAAGTATGCGTCTTATTATGACTATTTGGACTATTTTGTATATGGGACATACGCAGTTGTTTTATTAGGTTTTTACTCCGTGTTGCCTGGGTATATCCCTGTATTACGAAACGTATTATTGTATTCGGCTGTCGTTATTCTACTTATTCGGTTCAATACTGTTTCTTGGACGAACCCGAAGTTCGCGATTCTTGGCGGAAACAAGTTTAGTGAATTTGACCGCAGTCTCATTTTATATACGTGTGTATTCATTTTGATTACACACATCGTTTCGGATACAGTGGTATCGTATACACAGAAGCAAGTCACGCAAAAGATAATTCAGCCGGTGATACAGGTGACGGACGGAGGTGGAGGCGGAAGTGGCAGCAGTGGTGTAATATGGCCATCGTATACAAGACAGTAAATGCGGTGTCTTACAATCTCCCCGATAATATTGAGCACGAAGCGGACGAGAGAAGGCGCGCGTATACCCACCATCTCCCCCGATAATATTGAGCACGACGCGAACGAGCGAAGGTGCGGGTCCGCTCTGCGGACGGAGCGCCAAAGCGAGTGAGCATAAAATTGAAATGTTTTTCAACCAATACATTAAATACAGAGTAATCAACGTAGCAACAAAATGTCGTTCGGTAGTGGAAGTGGTATTATCGCAGAAACCCGTGAAAAAATACAGACAGAATTGGATACCCTGATGGCCGTGTTGGAGGATGTTCAACACGTGATTCCGGAAGGTGCGTATTTGCGTGGAATGAATGCACTCGGTGCGTTACATCGGCACAAGCAAACCGCATTGACCGCAGTTCGTCCTGGCGCAATACTTCGCTGTTGGAAGACGTTGGAGGAAATTGAAGAAGAAGACGAAGACTTATACGAGGAGATTATGGTTCTAGCCGATGAAATTGTTATTGAAGTGTGCGGACAAGATTCAAGCATTTATAGCGATGAGAGATACAATCTCGTTCACCGCGGTCAAGAACAGGATACATTTCAAGCACTTATGGATTACAAACCTAACGAAGGAACTGCCGGATACGAATCAAGTCCGATGGTGCTTCATCACGCGATTCAAGTGATTATGGAGCGCTTGTTCAATGACACCTATCACGAATTGGAGATTGTGCGACCGGTTAGTTGCCAATGCGGTTGGCGTGGAGCACAAGGCAATTGGGACCGTCACATCAGAAATATGCGTCATCAACGATGGGTCGACGCAGAAAATGACAAACGTCAGTCTCAGATTGACGCACAGAGTATGGAATTTCAGTGTGAATTGATTCGCGCACGAGAGGCAGTATCTCAGATATTCGTCAAAGCACGTCGTGAGAATGGAATCATATATCTGAACCACGAAGATATTCAGAATACACGAGCATTCAAGCAAGCCGTGGAAGATATCATTTCGGCGTGGACACAACTATCAGGTGAGCGTGTTGTCTTTGTCTCAGCGGAAGGGGGAGACACTGGTCAACTATCGTGGTTTTCCTAGGTCAAGTATGTGTGTGTGTGTGTTGCTTCACTTGTTACGTATTGTCTTGTTTCGCATATTCTTAACCGCAGTTGTCTTATCTACATAAAAAACCCTTGGTGAATGTATCGGCGTTGTGGTCCGATTTTTTTTAGACGTGCGGCGGTGTTGTGCGTGTGGTGTGTGAACCAATAGTCTTGGCTTTGGTGGTCCATCCCTGAAAAATTGCTGGAGATGGTATAAGATATACTTACTAATGATTTCATCAATCTCTCGTGGATTGATTTTTGATTGGTGCGACTTTGCGTCATATTTCGCCAAATTCGCATATTTAAGAAATAGATTATGTATTTCAATCGATAGTATTTGTTTTTTCGAGTTGGGCGAAGTAATAGATATCGTAGATGGGACTGTGAACTTGTCAAATACCTCACGATATAATGCGCTATTCAAGAAACGAACAACAAACATTTCAAATGGAATATAGGAATGATAGGGCTGTAGTTTGATATAGTAAACACGTTCATCCACCATTTTAGGATGTTGAAGGTCGTCCAGAAAACATATTTCAATATCTCTCGGTAGACGTCCACATCGTATGAAATCACTTATTGTTTTATCGTTGGTTGTTCGTTCCGGATACAGCTGCTGATGCTGCTGCGTTTGTGTATCGGTAGAGTCCTCAGTTTTAGGTTTAATTGTATGGTCGAAAAGAGGAGGGATAATTGCGAGACCTCCGGACGCAGATGCGGATGCGGATGCAGTGGCAGCCATCCGCAGTTTAGTTTCAAAATATTGCCGAATACACGATATCCATTTCACAGGACCCATATTATTCGTGTATATCATTACTTTATCGCAAACCCCTGTGTTCTTTTTTTTACGGATATAATCCAATATACGAACCATACTTGGTCGTATAATTTCTGGATACAAATCAACTAAATCATTGAAGTAGCGATATGACAACTCTGGTTTGTTGTAATAATCTTCCAATACGTGTGTGAAAATAGATAGTTGAGAAAAATTGCCGAGTGTCTCATCAATGTCAAACACTACGACTTTTTGTTTCATCCCGTTATATTCTATGAATATAAATATTATGTGAATACTTTTTTGTATTTGTCTACTATAGGATAGACCGGTAGTTTCGTCGTCTTCACGTGTCACCGTATTTGTTATGTCAACTAGATTAAAATATACCGATGATGATATTGATGAAGATATGAAACTCACACGCGGCGATTATCTTAAAATTCTTCATCATTATCAACCGCGTGGTCGTGATAGTATAACAAATAATACGTCTATAAAATCACGTGCTCATCGCATTTTAGCCGGGAAATTATGTCGTTGTATTAAGGCAAGAAGTGATTCTACTTCTGAAAAACGAAGTATCGCATATTGTTCGAAAACAATTTTTAATAACAGAGGAATGCGCCAACACGGATTTCGCTGTAAAACAAAACGTGGCAGATTACATCCAAAACTAACTCGTGATATTACGAAGACGGTGCGTCGGTTACGTGTGGGACGAGGCAGTCTGAGCAGTCACGTTCATTGACCAAATTCGCGCGCATTTACGGCAGAGTCTACGTCATCACTATTGATATACTCCACTACACTCAATATAAGTAGTTCTTCTTGACTCAATCGTTGAAATACGATATTGGCCTCAAACCGAATATTAAACACGAACCTCTTGATATTACGAATCGTAACTGTATGTGTGCCATCTTCTGGGTCTTCACGAACCTTGAACAATGTGCCGCCGAGAGTTACATAGGGGCGAGTTTCAAGTGACCGAAGTGGTATCCAACGAATCAGTTGACAATGTTTCAAATCACATGGGTTTTCAATGACGCGATACATTGAGAGTTTACGTTCAAACTCCGCCAGTTTTTCGGTCGTCAAATTCAGCGACGAGAGAATTTCGTGGCGCCGGTCATCTATCATTTTCTTTGAGAGATTCGCAATCGTGTTATTCTCTGCCTTATTCATCGCAGATAATATCGCATTTATATCCAGTGGAAATGTTGGTTCGTCTATAACCGATTGAAGGAGGTCTTCATCTGAATCTACTGCATAATCCGAGTCTTTCACGCTGGGATGTATTCTTGAGGAGTTATCGGTTTCAACGTCACTATCGCTACTGTCTTCGTTGTCGTCGTTGTCGTCGTTGTCGTCGTTGTCGTCGTTGTCGTTGTCGTCGTTGTCGTCCGTAGTCGTCTCGTCGTTGTCTTCTGGGTAGTAGTCTTGTTTATTCTTTAATAATACACTGATATCCAGTTCAGATTCTTCATCAGACATTCCTGTAACGCTTCCTTTACGCGAACCGGACCTTGACCGCTCGGTGGTCGCTGTTCTAGACCTTGACCGAGACCGAGACCGAGACCGTCCACCTACGGATGGTATCATATATTTCAAATCAACAACCACCGTCTTCTTCATCATATACAAGATAAGTATAAAATGTATTTATTATACATAACACATATGAACCAAGAAAATCATACCGCACCAATCATCAACACGAAGAATACAATGTCTACTAGTGCATTGTCCAGTCCAATGGTGGGTGCGCATATCGCACGTAATACACAACCACCAACCCAATATCTAGGTACCGGAAGAGGGTATTCAACCTATTATCCTATGTTATTCTGATACGCTCGCACGATCGCACGCAATACCGGTGACTGACTCGCTGATTTTTGAACACATTTTTATAAGACGTGACCAAACTTCACACCATATGTTGCCATTATCTTATGGATTTTTGAAACGTCAGTCTGGCGGAAAACGGCGAAAAATAGCGCCGAAGCAGGTTTTCCGCGGTCACCTTACTGACATTCCCGCAGAATGTTGCCATATAATGTTTTAAAATCGCGGATTATGGTCTCGTCAGGTTAAAAACGCGCAAAAATCGCGTTTTAAAAGTAAAATGGGCCATCCCGGATTTGGACATTTTTGAAATTTGACCATTTTACCCCAATGGCGTTAGCGGGAGAAGTAGTCAATGTAGTCATAGTGCTGTGACTGATTATGGTGCCAATGTTGCCAAAATCTCATAAATGTCAAAATGCATTTTTAGGCAAAATCAGACAAAATCAGACAAGTGTTTGTGACGATGATGTTCGAAAATTGATAAGATTTTGGCAACATTTAGACCAAACGATGGTGCGAATGTTGCCATAAGATTGGGGTAAAATGAACAAGTCAGTGTGCCGGAGGGGCTATCTTGCCAAACCTATAATAAATATATCCAATGTATTATATTATACATCCGTGTCTTTTCAGAGTGTGAAAAAATGCCAAGAAAGGATATCAACTATTCAAATACCATCATTTATCAAATTACTTGTAAAAACAAGAATGTTTCAGATATGTATATTTCGTATACAACCAATCTTACGCAACGAAAGTATAAACATAAACGTGAAAGTTTAGATTTATCCGTGAAATCACGATTATATGATTCGATTCGAAAGAATGGTGGTTGGGAAAATTGGAACTGTGTCATTTTGGAAGAATGTGTTTGTAAAAATGAATATCTCGCCAAAGAACGGATGAACTTTTATATCTTGAAAAATAAACCGAAATTGAACGATGAAAATTTCGATAATTTGTTATTTCAATATGAAGCATTGAACTCTAACATTTACGAGAATATTGAAAATGACGAAAGTAACGAGAATGTTGAAAATACGATTGATGCCGATGATAAAGAACATGGAAAATATGTTTGCCAATGTAAAAAAACCTACACTCACCGTTCAAGTTATTATAAACATACGACGACGTGTCTACAATTTCAACATCGGCATAAGAACGATATTTCGATGAATACGTTGACGATGTCGTTTACAACGACAACGACTGTCTCTGCGACCATTGCGCAACAACAAACGCGTGGAGATGTCATTCCCGTTCCAGCCATTACGGCGAATATGTCTACTGTTCGAATTGACAATCACGACAATGACGATAATGACGACGTTCCAATTGTGTGTCGTCGTTTTAAACCGAAAAAAATTGTCAGTAAAGTTGTTGAAAACGAAGTGTTTCATTATTCAGATAACCCCGATTTTGAAAACGAACCCGAGTCTGAGGATTCAATCCATCACGCCGATAGCGATGACGGCGTTTCCGACAGCGCCGATAGCGACGACAGTGTCTCCGACATTGATGACGTGAGTCAGAGTGACGGCGCAAGCGAAATGACAAATGTATCTGATATAATCACCGCGCAAAATGATAAACTCCGTAATTATATACGTAAAATGATGTCGGCTCTTTCCGGAGGAAATGGAAAAAAACGAAACAAAAAGTCGATTCTTGATTCTCTCGTATATGAGTTATTGGACCAGAATAAAACGTTACAAAAGCAACTCGTGGAGTTGAGTAAGGAACGCAATATTATTGTTAATAATACAAATAATAATCAATTCAATCTGAACTTTTTCTTAAACGAACAGTGTAAAAATGCCGTCAATTTCACCGACTTCATCAATTCTCTCGAAATCACGATGGACGATTTGGCATATACACGTAACCAAGGACTTGTTGAAGGCATAAGTAAAGTGATGATTGATGGTTTGAAACAATTGGACTTGTATAAGCGTCCGATTCATTGCACTGACCAGAAGCGTGATATCATTTATTTACACGATGAAAAACAATGGGCGAGAGATGAAGGAAATGCGCGGATGCGTCAGGCATTCATTGATATCGCCAATAAAGAGTATTTCGCGGTGAAAAAGTGGATGGATTTACACCCGGGGTGGGAGACGAATCAGCGCCTCCAGGAGTTTCATCATAAGATGCTTGGAAATGTCCTTCACGAAATCAAGGATGACCCGATTGGTGAACGTAAGATTATGAAAAGTGTTGCGCGAGAGGTGTTGATAGAGAAGTGAATAATGTGGTTATGGATATTATCTATGGTTATTATATATTAAAATGAAATCAAAAACGAATAGAAGGTCCAAACGCGTTAAAAAGACGCGGCGGAATCGGCGTTCTAGACGGACGCAAAGGGGGGGGGGGGATTAGGTGATCGTATAAGGACATACATGAAAAACTTGGAAAAATGTAAACTAAAATGTTTTACAGATAATATAGACCCAAGAGAATCAATCAATCAAAAGAATCCAACGAAAAGTGGATGGTATATAAATATTACACCAAAACAGCTTGGCATGCCCCCAAGTTATGAAATAAAAAATATATGGAGTGACATTAATATCCCCCACGCTAGCAACTTTCGAGAAAGATATTTAGAAATGTTAGAAGAGCTACCAGACCCAAGTAAAACATATACAACTAAAAGAGGCGAATGGAAATTGATATATGACCCTGGTGATCATCTACTTAAATGGGAAAAACAAAAAGACAAGATGAAAGAAGAATTTATGTCAGGGTTAAAAATTGGTGATGAAACGGGAACAACAAGTCCATAATCTATATAAACATAACCAGATTAGCCTATGTTTATATGACACAACACGCGACTTTAAAACTTCGTCCCGATAACCTCATTGGCGGCCATCGGCTCAAACGACATCATTCCGCCGGGCATACCACCGCCAACATTTTGCGCATAAGTGCTGTTAAAGTGTTGTTGCTGCTGTGCTGCCTGTGAGAGACCGTAGTCTGCCGTGCCGGTATTACGGTTTGAAGTGAGGACAGGGTTGGGAGGCGCCATTCCGCCGCCGACCATTCCACCGGGAACACCACCCGCGTAAGGTTGCGAGAGAGGTTGTGTGATGCGAACCGCGCCGCCACCAGCACCCCCCTGACCTCCTTGTGCGGCACCCGCCGTGCCGGTGTAACTCGTCTCACCGCCAAATAGTTCAATTGTGCGCTCTACGATTATCTGGACCTTCTCACCCAACTTGGTCTTGATACTCAAGAGAATCATCAAAATGCCTAAAATCGTAGTTGTAAAGTTGAATTCACTATATCTGTATCCGGAGTAGGTTGGGACATAGGTGATTAACCGATGGATAAAGTAGATGAAGATGAACATAAACAGGATTTGTCCGATGATTTCTACTAAAATCATTAGTGTCGCCTTGTGGTCATCGGGTTCGGGGACATAGGTGCGAACCAAATAAAGCATAATCAGAATCGGGACGAAACCGATGATAGTATACTGAACAATGTTCAGGAGAACACCCTGTTGTTGTTCGTCTAAACGAAACACGTGGTCTACAAATGAACTACCACGCTTCGTTCCCTCTTTTACAGTTTCTTCAAACGCTTCCATCGTTGGGTATATATACAGGGAATATTAAAATGGAATGGAATAGAATGGAATTAAATACACTTCACTTGTATTGATATATCCACTGTTAATCTAATAATGCTCCGCCGTTTTGCCAGAATCAATAGCGTCCCTCATTATCGCGCCGAAAACACCGGCGTTGCGCAATATAGTATCATCAGTGCTACTCCTAGTCCGACCCCCATTCAGGTGAACGATGATAAGACGCAACATCCTACACCCACCATTGAAATGCCGCAACCCACTTTTTTCATCTACCCCCACGCCGAATACCAATACCTAAATCTTATCCACGACATCCTGGAAGAAAACAATGAACACAACGGTCGTAATGGGAAAACCATCTCCGTATTCGGAGCAGGAATGGTGTTTTCACTGGAACAAGGATTACTCCCACTTCTTACTACGAAACAAATGGCGTGGAAGACGTGTCTCAAAGAACTCCTTTGGTTCATTAAAGGAAAAACTGACAATCGCCTGTTACAATCTGCTGGAGTTCATATTTGGGATGATAATGCGTCACACGATTTTATGGAATCACGCGGACTCGCGCACTACGCCGAAGGCGACCTCGGTCCAATTTACGGTCATCAATGGCGGCACTTCAATGCGAAATACGATACGTGTGAGACGGATTATACCGGTAAAGGTGTAGACCAACTCGCGGAGATTATACGCTGTCTAAAAGACCCTGTCGAGAGATTTTCGCGCAGGATCATTATGTCTGCCTGGAATCCCTGTCAATTGGACGAAATGGCGCTGCCTCCTTGCCATATATTGTGCCAATTTAATGTCGACCATCAAAACCGTCTTTCGTGCGCCTTGTATCAACGTAGTGGTGACGTAGGTTTAGGTGTTCCTTTCAATATTGCTTCTTATAGCTTTTTGACACATCTTCTTGCGAAACATTGTGGATTGGTGGCGCACGAATTCATATATTATTTAGGAAACGCGCATATCTACGACGACCATATTAAGGCATTGAAACCACAATTATTGCGTAAACCATTTCCTTTTCCACGGATTGAAATCAGCGTAATGAGAGATAACATCAATGATTATGTCTTCGAAGATTTTCACGTTTTGAATTATCATAGTTATGATTCAATTAAAATGAAAATGCGCAAATAATATAGAAATAATGTGTTACTACATTTTATAATCTTATAACGACCATTAAAGAAGTAATTATGAGTGGCAACGCAGCATTATCTGCTGCACGGAAGCGTCGTGCAGCATCAACACCGATGACTGGGAGTTCAAATTCAATGAACCAAAGTCAAACGTCAAGTTATTACAATAACACGACACCTACCTTTAAACAATTAATTAATGACTCTTATTCAGTAACGAATCAACAAGAACGACAAGGAAATGTAGGACCTCAAAAATCCAACATGGTTCATCCACCAATCAACATTTATGAAAACATTGAACTTATAAAACAGCAACTCACTGAACGAACAATGTTAATACAAACACAAGGAAATAAAATTCCTCCTGAAAAATTACGAATTCTTCATAAACAAAATGAAGTCCAGACACAAATATTGCGTCAAAAAGTAGCAATCGCGCAACAGATGGAACTGGTTGAAAAACAACAACAAAAAATGACAACAGATATGTCTTCGCCAGCGTCACCGTCTACACAAGAACAACATCAACATCAACATCAACATCAACATCAACATCAACATCAACCACTGAAACCTTTCATTATTAATACGATGAATGAACCTGAATTCATTTATGAAAAAGGTATTCCTCGCAAAAATCCAAAATACAAGAGTCCAGAGGATTTGGAAGCGATGCGTAAAGAAGCTGAGGAAGATGAAGCAAAAAAGATACAATATGCAAAACGTATATCTAACAAAAATATAATAACCCCTTTTGTAACTATATTATCCGACACTGGTATAATTCCGCCTCCTGTAGTTGTTATGAAATCACACGATAGTAAGTTACAAGAACATAATCGCGCATTATTTTCAATTATAGAACAACTTGATGACCTTGAAGCAAAAATAACGAATGTATCGTCAACAACACGAAGTTCAAAAGAAAAACATAATGATGACCAAATCAATGAGACGAATGATGAAACTCAAGAAGAAGAATTATTAATGGATGTTGTTATAAATGATTTGACGAATAGTCGTGAATTTGTGGAAGGAATAGTTGATAAGATTGTCAATGAAACAAATCTGTCGGAAGTGATTATGAAGATTGAACCTATCGTAAAAGAGAATCAAGAACTTCGGTCTCTTATTCACTCACAGCAACAAATGTTAAATGAAATGAATGTGATGTTGATGCGATTATTGAATTCGTCTTCTATTATAACCCCGACGCACGAAACCGAAGAAACCGAAGAAAATCAAGAAACCGAAGAAAATCAAGAAACCGAAGAAAATCAAGAAACCGAAGAGATTACAGAACCTCACACAATTGAATCTCTCGTAACTAGTAATGAAGGATTAGATAATGACGAATTATATGAAATGACTCATATTATATTGTGTTCGGCTACACCAAATGAAGAATACCCGACATGTGGTGAAGAACAAGACTGTAACAAAGTAGAAGAACACCACGAAGAACCAGTAAATAATCAATCAAATGAAGTCACGGTAGATAATCAAGATAATCAAGATAATCAAGATAATCAAGATAATCAAGATAATAATAATGATGATGAGTATGACACTACACCTCACTTTCCCGAACACATTTCACTTCTTATTCGTGAAATTCCAAGTCAAAGTGCGTAAAGAAAAAGAAGTATAAATATGAATATCTAGTAGTATTCATATTTACAATATGCTAATCATATCCATTTTTATTTTCTGTATTGTATTATTCCTTTATTTACATATCCATTTTCATCTTAAACGAAGTAATGATTTAGAAGTCTATGAAATAGACCAACCATCTAAGCAACGTTTAGAAGAAGTATGTGATATACGACAACCCACAACATTTGAATATTATAATGACCAATTATTGACACAACTTTCGTATCAAACAATACATACGAGTTATCGCGCATTTGATATTCATATTCGCGACGTGTCAAAAGCACATATGTCATCGGAATCAACCACAACCGTGATTGATAAAATCCCACAAAAAGGAACCGAGCAAGAAACAGTTTTGTATATTCCTGTTACGTTTAAAATCGCACATGAAGTGCTGAGAAAAGATGTTGAGAGAAAATACCTGAGTGAACATAATACAGATTTTATCGAAGAAACTGGTCTTATCAAAATGTTTCAATTAAATGATGAATTCCTGAGACCTTATATGGTATCCAAATGTATGTATGATATTATGATGGCATCAGAAAAGACCACGACACCGCTTCGTTACGAAGTGAACTATCGCAACTATTTCTTAGTTACACAAGGCAGTATTCGAATCCTACTCATTCCTCCCAAAGATACGCGTTATTTATACCCAATCAATGATTATGATATTTTAGAATTTCGTTCACCAGTCAACCCGTGGAAAGTTCAACCAGAATATCAAGATGATTTTGATAAAATTAAAACACTAGAAGTTGAATTATTCCAAGGGATGGTTATGTTTATTCCGGCATACTGGTGGTATAGTATCCAATTTATTAGTGCAGAGACAAGTGTATGTTCGTTCAAATATCGCACACATATGAATACTCTTTCGATTGCACCACAACTACTTTTGAATATACTTCAGAATTTGAACATCAAACGTGATACATTAGAAAAACGCACGATGATTAAAAATGAATTTCATAATGAAACGTCACATTTACGTCCTGTATATATGAATACTTCGGAAAACACAACCGCGACTTTTACATCAAAACCAGAAACTTCTGAATTTACACCAACCATAGAGGAACAATATTTACCAAAATCATTACGTGGTACAAATCATAATCCATATAGTATTATGAACTCTGTTACAAATGTAGTGGAACTTCAGCCTATTATAACGTCGGTCGCATCTATTGCATCCAACACTGGAACTATGCAAAAAGAAGTTACGCTAGTGGAATCAAATAACGCGCAAGATTCCGCACCCGCATCTGTGTCTGTATCAGAACCATCTCGCGAAAATGTAATCGAAAATACAGTTTAACACGACATATCTTTTAACATATCACATACTTCACGAATAGGAATACAATCTTCAGACATCATTTTTGTGAATAGTGAGTTTAATTTGCTATGTGTTATAACATCTAAAATCAATTGAGATATATACCCATTCTTTGTGAAAAAATACTTAGGATATTTGTAATAATAATTGTAGTAATCGCGATAAATATACATTGTAAGAAAACCGAGTCCTAGAGACCATATATCGTGTTTTAGACGAAGCATCTTCCAGTTATATTTACTTGACTTATTTGTATCTTGAATGTTTTTAAATTCTGGATGGCAATATGGTATAGTTCCACCAGTTCCATACCCCTTTCCTTCAATGCCTGATAAACCAAAATCGATGAGATATACCGTGAAACATTTACATTTTTCTTGATGATATAAATTAAAATCACTATGTTCTCGAATCAGTATATTATCAGGTTTTACATCTCCGTGAACAATATTTGCATTGTGTAATATTTGAAATAACTCTGCACACTGATAAAATAAATAAATGAAAAAAGGATGTTGAATTGTTGAAAACTGATTATAATTGCCCATATTTTCTCTTACCCAGTTATATAACGGAATTGTATTGTTTACATAATATTGAATACTAAATGAAATTGCATCTTTGCGCATCTTATTATAACATATTAATGCGTCGTTTGACATATTATCCATACCTGGCAAGTTTCCTGCGTCGTCGCGATATTTACACTCACAATATACTTTTGGATTGCATTCGCATATATTATTTTTACTGTCAAAACGTATATTTTTGTATATTATAAATGGTGTTATGATTCTGGAAGACGTTTCTTCTGGTGCTACATTTGATGTTGTCATTATTAATGCGTTTATAACATCTGATTCATTAATAAAACTATAGGGCGAGTCATCAATCCGAATAATGTAATTATTATAGTGAAATACACCGAGATATCGTGTAGAACGTAAAGAATGATAATGTTTCTTTTCTTTGAACAATGTGCTGTAAATATCGTGTGCGATGATAATATATATAATTCGTAACTTCACCTTCATTATAGATGACGCATTTGGTATTTTTTCTATCATTTCTTCAATACGCGGTTCTAATATAAGATTTGTCAGGTTAATCCTAAGTTCGTGCATCGTCTTCAGAAGTTCTTGCAGTTCGTTTTCGTTGTTTAATTCTGATTCTGTTATTTTGGTATTGAAAAGTATACATTCCTTTTTGCCGCATGTTGACTCTGGTTTCTCTATAGGTATTGTATCTGCGCTCTTATCATTATCCTCCATTGGTTTGTCTGGTATTACGGATATGATATTTGTGATTATATCTCGTTTTACGCTTTCTGTTACTGTGTATGGTTTTCGTCTTTTAAAATATATTATAGGATTGAATGTATCACTTATTTTATTTTTAAATTTCGAAATCAATGATAACATATATAGATTGTATGGATATATGTTATTGTGTCTATGTTAGTTATATTCGTTATACGTTTAACCAAATGTGTTCTCTTGACAATACGTTATATATAAAAACCCATCAGAGTCCTTGTTTTCGTCATAGATTTGACCTATCATAGATGTTATCGGAAATAATCTATTATTGATAAACATAAATAGTGCTTTTTCAGATGGAAAGCGAATTCGTTTACGAACAATTTGTTGAAGTTGTAAAAGAGTCAATTCTCTCGGCGTAATGTATTTTGTTTTGTCGATTGGAAATGAAAAAAGGTCGCCTTTCGACGGTTGAATGATAAGCGGAACACGGTCTGGATATTTTTCAAGAATAAGTTGAGATTTTTTCACTCGCTCTAAATAATCATTTGGTGCTACTAAGTTAGATTTGGTTGGAGGAATTCCTACTCCAGATGAAGTGTATAGTGTTTGTGGATACGAATATGATGTCGTTATAGTTTTTTCCATAATTTATTATACTATAGAAATAATTTTATATTACAATCAGCAAAATAAAACAAAGTAATTTAAACTACGATAAATTGAAATCTATTCACGTAATTTACTATAATTTCAAATATAAAGATGACAACCTTATTGTCCCATGATATTCGTAGATATACTACAATAGTGAAGAAACTATCCGAAATGCCGGTGAATGCGCCGGTGAATGCGCCGGATAAAGCTGCAATTTCAACAACTAAAGTTGATACTGTTTACACGTCGGGTTCGTTATCATATATGTCACCTGAACAACGTCACGCATTTGACAAATACAAGTTAGGGCAAAATATATTCATCACTGGTCCAGGTGGAACCGGGAAATCGGCACTCATACGAGAAATTTATAGGTATGCCACTGCGTGTGAACACAATATTCAGGTATGTGCTCTTACAGGATGTGCCGCGGTTATGCTTGAATGTAAAGCAAAAACCATCCATTCTTGGGCAGGTATCGGACTTGCAAACGGTGATATTGAACGTATTGTTGACCGAGTGAATAAAAACTTCTTCAAAAAGAAAGACTGGCGAAAGACACGAACACTTATTGTCGACGAAGTGAGTATGATGTCTAAACGGTTATTTGATGTTCTTGACACTGTAGGTAAATTCATCCGAAACTGTCACAGTCGTCCCTTTGGTGGAATTCAACTCGTATTTTGTGGTGATTTCTATCAACTTCCCCCCGTAGGTGTATCAACAGAACACCCAGACAACGCACGATTCTGTTTTGAAAGCGAAAGTTGGTTCGCAACCTTTCCAATAGAGAATCATATTCAATTGAAGCAAATCTTCCGTCAAAATGACCCTGTATACTGTGAAATCTTGAACCAAGTGCGCGAAGGACGGATTACACGTCGTACAGACGAAATTCTTCGGTCACGTGTTGGAGTTACATTGCCTGATGTATCGGAAGACGGAACGCCACAGACGAAACCTACAATACTATACTCTACACGGGCTCGCGCAGATGAAATTAACCGCTTAGAAATGGAGAAATTGACACTTATTGACCCAGATAGTCCAATGTATACATATACTTTAAAATTCAATACGGATTTAGTATTATCTGAAAAGGATAGACAGTTTCGGGCATCACAGAGCAAAGAACGGATTTTATTAGAATTGAATACATTGAAAAACAGTATATTGTGTGATGAAGTGATAAACTTGCGTGTGGGGTCGCAGGTAATGTGTGTTGTGAATATGGAGGAATCAATGACGAGTGCTGCGACCCCGATATGCAATGGTAGTCAAGGAATTATAGTGCGTATGACAGATACATCACCACCACTACCTATTGTGCGATATAATAATGGTCTTGAAATGATAATGAATTATCATATGTGGTTGAGCGATAATATACCTGGAATTGGTGTATCGCAAATTCCATTGATTCTTTCGTGGGCAATTACTATACACAAGAGTCAGGGTGCAACATTGGAACGATGTGTTATTGATATCGGAGAAGAAGTATTTGAGGCGGGACAGAGTTATGTGGCGTTATCAAGAATAAAGTCGTTAGAAGGAATGAGTATAATAAGTTATGATGTGAAAAAAATACTAGTGAATAAACGAGTGAGGGAGTATTATAAAAAAGCCTCAGGACGAGTTTCGATCTCGTTCTCAGATGATCAGTCTGATATACCAAACCTGAGGTAAACGAAGTAGTAGGATAGTAAGGTTTTAAAGTCGTGAGACGGAATAAATCTGTGAAAGAATAAGGAATAATAAAGCGTCGTGAAGGATAGAGAGTATGGGGAGTTCTCACCCAGTGTATTCTAGCAAATAGGGGTAAATATGGTTACATTTAATGTCCGTGAAGAATAGACAATACCGGAGGTTGGGTTCGGACCGACGTCCTCAGGGTGCCCTGTGCACATCCACAGCGCGCACCCAGGTTAGGTTAGTTGCTCAAAGTGCCTGAAAGCACCAATGCGAAGTGAAGAATGAATACCGGCGACAGGCTTTGATCCTGTGTCCTCGGGGTTATGAGCCCCGCGCTCTAGCCGCTGAGCTACACCGGTATGAAATACAAGACGAGTGCGAGTCGTCAAGACCGAAACGTATATAAAATACGAATGGTGAGAAAAGAGAAAAGAAAAAAATGAGTTTCAATTTTATTAAAAAAGCGTGAAAGAATGAATATCATAAAAAAAGTGTGGAACATAAAGCACCATAAGAAAAGACAAGCGACGCGTTGACCGACGAAAATGTAGAGAGTAAGAAAGAACGGATGATGAGCATAAGTAAACGTTATGATATGAAACGGTTGAAAAAGGAAAAGACGAGAGATTTATAATCCATTGTTCCGTGAATTTAAACCAAGAGTCAAATCTAAATCTAACTGTTATTATTCATATACTAATCCATAAGGAATCTCTCAGAACATCATCGAAGAATCTCTCAGAACATCCATCCAAGAATCTCTCGGAATATCCATTCAAGAATCTCTCAGAACATCCATCCAAGAATCTCTCGGAATATCCATTCAAGAATCTCTCAGAACATCCATCCAAGAATCTCTCAGAGCATCATCCAAGAATCTCTCGGAACATCATCTAATAATCTCTCGGAACATCATCTAATAATCTCTCGGAACATCATCTAATAATCTCTCGGAATATCCATTCAAGAATCTCTCAGAACATCATCTAATAATCTCTCAGAACATCATTCAGGAATCTCTCAGAACATCATCTAATAATCTCTCGGAATATCCATTCAAGAATCTCTCAGAACATCATCTAATAATCTCTCGGAATATCCATTCAAGAATCTCTCAGAACATCATCTAATAATCTCTCAGAACATCATTCAGGAATCTCTCGGAACATCATCTAATAATCTCTCGGAATATCCATTCAAGAATCTCTCGGATGAGAGAATTCAAACGTAAAAAAAAGGTGGACAACCTCTGCCGTAAGATTGAACCGTAGGTAGGAATGGACGGAGGATTAAGAAATCAATGAGTGAACGAATAACAACGTTGTCTGTCATATGACCCCAAGAGATTAGAAATACTCGTCCATAACACAGTGAATACCAACCTACATTAAAATGTAAAGATGGTTATTAAAAAACGAATGAATAAGTTGAATAATAAAATCATAAAAAGTGATAAATGAAATAAAAAACGCGCGATAGAGGATAATAAGACTCAATACTAGATATGTAACCGAATTCCCGTTACTCGATAGAAGTGTAATGGGTGTAAAAGTGAGCCGTTAAAAACCAAGCATAACTGCCGTAAGAATGGACGGAGAATGTATATAAAAAGAAGGAACCGTCATAGGGGCGGACCTTCCCGCCCAGGATAATGTATATCGTGTCAATTCCAACCTCAGGTAATCCTATGGAGGTAGAGAAGCGAATACGAGTGAATGTTTAAAACGTAACGGTTATTATTCAAATACTAATCCAGAGTAAATGTATCAAATTATCAAGAAGATATTTGTAAACATAAAAAATAAGAAAGGTAGAAAATGAAACATCGAGAGAATAGAATCATACCATAACTAAAAAAAAAACGAACAAAGGGGTTAAAATATTAAAATACTAATAGAAAAGATAAACAAAGGAATGAAGTAACTAGAAAAAAAACACACACTCCCCTGTGTATGTATGTAATATAAAGCGCAAACACAGAAACAAATATCAACATCATATTATTACGAAGCAAAACCCAAAATATCAAACTCCATTTGTTGTATCATATCGTGAAGACAGGAAGGATTAGGGTCAAATTTGCGCAAACCCAAAGCTTTGCGAGCAGCTTGAATTTTTTTATCAATATCTTCACGCCCTTTACGGAGTTTTTCGGAAAGAACGGCTTCACAAAGAGCACGTTTATCAGCAGCAGCAATCTTACCAGCAATACGAGCAGACTTAGCAGCAGCATTTTTTTCACGTTTCAAAGCAGCAGCACGCAATCCAGGAGTCATAGTAGTAGTATCCATTTCGTTAAGTAGTTCGTTCGTCTAATTCACAAATCGCTATATTCAATCATAACAGAGAAAAGTATTTCAATTTTTTAAAATGTACACTAAAAATCAATCAATCATAAACAAAACTAAGACCATTTACAATAACAAAAATAATAAGTCATACGCATTTATCTTACTCATTTCCGGTTTACCGAAAAAACCGAGAATAGGTTAAGAAAAAGCGCGGATTAGGGGGGCAGGGGGGCGGAACCTCCCCCCCCGCCGCCGTAAGAATAGACCGGCGAAGCGTAGAGAGTAAAGATGAACGGAGGATGTTTGTAGACAAAAAAGAACGGTTGGAAAAACAAATGTCGAGAGATTCCGCCGTCTATTCTAACCTACGGTAAAATCAAACGGTTGTTATTGAAATGCTAATACCCGAATATCTCAAACGAATGAATGAGAATCTCTCAAACGAATGAATCCGAATCTCTCAAACGAATGAATCCAAATCTCTCAAACGAATGAATCCAAATCTCTCAAACGAATGAATTAGAATCTATGATAATATACATCGAGACCATAATGCGAGCCGTCGATCGTTATATGGGCCATTTCCGGCTACCCGATAACAGTGTAAAATAGACCCGAGCATAAGCGCCGTAAGAATAGACCGGCGATAGCAGCGACGAAGTCGCGGAGAGTAAGAATAGACGGGGATGTTTGTAGACAAAAAAGAACGGTTGGAAAAAGAAACGTCGAGAGATAGAATAACCCCCGCCGTCTATTCTAACCTACGGTAAAATCAAACGGTTGTTATTGAAATGCTAATATCCGAATCTCTCAAACGAATGAATCCGAATCTCTCAAACGAATGAATGAGAATCTCTCGAAGATCGGGATTAAAGCCAATAAAAAAGGTCGAACCAGGCACCCCCGCCGTAAGAATCGACCGTAGGTATATATAGACGGCGGATTTACTTACCTTCCCTCTCTGTCACCGTCGCTGGGGGGCGGAACCCCCGTAAATATAGACGGCGGATTTACTTACCTTCCCTCTCCGTTCCACCGCCAACCCCCTCCGTAACCGTCGCAGGGGGGCGGAACCCCCACCGTCGTTGGGGGGCGGACCCCCCCCCTATTCATCAGCCATTTCCTCAACACAGGAAGAACAAACCATAACCTCATCCACACCCCCTTCATAACCGATACACTCACAGTTGGGAAAACAATTCCAGTCAATTTTGTCAATCAATCCTTCGCCACAGTAGAAGCAACTCCCCATCGAGGGTCGAGCACAAGGACGCGGAATGGCAGGAAGGCGGTGCAAATGACAACCGGGATGCGAAAAGTGAAGTTGCGTAATTTCAGAATCAAACGCATCATACGCCAACCGAGACATAAAGCCATCAGCACGCAAAGAATCATAGGTAGCCGATGTGCTGCCGACCAATGAGGCGTAACTGTCACACTCTTTGAGTTTCAAAAGAACAGCGCGGAGAGAAGGAAGACAAATCCAACGAGCACAAATTCTCTCGAAATAATGTTCAGCAAAGTCAGGATTGCTGTGAGAATCACACACAATAGACTTGACCCGGTCACAAACAAGAGCACGAAGATGAGGGGCGATGGCATCAAGAGAAACGCGGTTTGGACCACACCGATGAAACTGGAAAAGTCCGCGAACAATAATACGGAGAGTATCCAAAGTCCAAATGAAACGAGAAGGTCCACGAAGTTTGCGAGCATATATTCCGGCAAAAGAACGAGTATTCATATGTTGTTTCTGAAGTGTAAGCACACAATCACACGAAATAAGAAAAAGCATTTCAATTTTATTGATAGACACGGACACACACACACACTGAAATCGATTCCACTCGTCGTAACACGGAAAGAAGGGAGCATTCCTTGGCCTCACATCCTCAAGAGTTGTCTCCCAACCTTCCGAGTTCGCATTATCCGAAATGAATGGCTTTGAAAATTTATACAAATAACATCATTAAAAAAAACACCACCGATTATATTTTGTTTTGTTTCACAGTCACAGTCACAGCGTCACCACCATCATCATCATCATCATCATCATCATCTGTAGGCGGCATTGGAGAACGCGCCATATCCGCAGCTCACATAGCCATTTTTGTTGAAGTAGTCGAAGCACGAGTGACACATAAGCGAAAATCCACCAGGCATACGAGGGTCACACGTGAAGTCGGCACGGTCATCAAGTCCAACATCACACGTCACACAGACGCCGTTATTTGTGCTGGTCACATTTCTTCATCCGCTCTTCGTGAGTAAGCTTGAATCCAGGTTCGTGAGGCTTCGTCTTCGCATTCTTCTCTTCTTTATCACAACAACTAAATACCACAACAGACCCACAAGCAGCAACAGCAGCAGCAGCAGCAGCAGTAGCAGTCGTGTAGTGAGTAGCAGTAGTCATTTGTTCGTTCGTTCGTTCGTTCGTTCGTCGGGTTCGATATCGTTACTATAAAGTAGGAAAAGTATTTGAATTTTATCCAGACATAACGAGAAACAAAAACATCAATAAAAAACACACGCCCCTGTGTGCTTGTTCACTCACCAGAATCCTTTTGCCGAAAGTCGAAATCGCATCTTAGAGGTCAACGACTCAATAAGAAGACACACAGAAGTAGGGTTGGGTTCATAACTCCCAATTCCAAGAGCACACCGGGCAGCAGAAACTTTCAAGCCAATACGAGCACTCTCTTCAGCAATCATAGCACTTCGCTCAGATCGAATCTTCTCATCTTCAGCTCGTCGAGCAGCAGCAGCAGCAGCAATATTCCCAGCAGCACGCGCTAATTTAGCAGCAGCAGCTTTCTCACGCTTCAAAGCAGCAGCGCGCACAGCAGGGCTCATCATTGTATCACTAGTATCCATCTCGTATCTAAAATTCAGGTCCACTATCATCAACCATAAAATGGAAAAGTATTTAAATTTTATGAGGACACACCGAAATCGCGCATATCATAATACCCCCTCTTTTCACCACACCATATATGGTCTCATCGACACAGTTTTTGTGACCGAAAGACCGTTTTCCTACCGAATTCCGGTCACCGATAGAACCGAGATTCG
>Ga0194117_10001542_pt1 | contig 26378 bp, 26 predicted proteins | sample TA2MahsurfametaG_FD_160579 | JGI IMG/M metagenome (GOLD analysis project Ga0194117, IMG submission 160579) | Freshwater microbial communities from Lake Tanganyika, Tanzania - TA2015009 Mahale N1 surface | ecosystem: Environmental > Aquatic > Freshwater > Lake | place: Tanzania: Lake Tanganyika...
TGAGATGTGATTTTCAGAACCAAAACGCCATGACCAGACAAGTGCACCCTCCATTAAGAAATCGACATTGACCAAATTCTGCCGATATTGCCAGATAAAGTAAACACTGATAACTTTTGTATTGCTATGAGACAAAACCGTTAAATCAATGACCTCTAGCGCACGAGTTCTTCCTTTGCGGGCCTTTCATCATGGAAACCTCCGCCAGGCTTTAATTGATGCGGCACTTCGTGCCCCTGACATCGAGGGTCTATCGCTTCGCCAGCTGGTTGCTGGCCTGGGTGTAACCGCTGCTGCTGCCTACCGCCACTTTGGCAGTCGGGATGATCTTCTGTTTGAGGTTGCACGGATTGGATTTGGCCGCTTACGAGGGCGCTTTGAAGATGCCTTCGATCTCTCTGTCTCGCCTTCGAGCCCCAAGGAGGCCCGCCAAAGACTATTTCGTCTAGCGCAGGCCTATCTTCAATTCGCCGACGATGAGCCCGCCTTATGGCGTCTGATGTTTGGTGCCCAGGCTGAGGTTTATCGAAGCACGGCCCACCCCGATAAAGAACCCGATAGTTACGAATATCTACCCGCCGCACTTATGGGGCTCTATCAACAGGGCGTAATCAGTGCCCAACCCAATGAGCAAGTTGCGCTATTTGCTTGGAGTGCCGTCCATGGGGCGGCCACGTTACGTAGCGGCCGGGTTCCTGGCGCGCTAGTACCGATTGCTGAGCTCACCGAGCTTGTCGCTGGGCGAGTGATTCAGGCACTTAAAGATTAATTCCGCATAAAGGAGAACTTGCAATGATTCTTCACGATCTCAATCCAGGAATGCATCCACGCCGCGTACGCATTTTCTTAGCGGAAAAGGGCATTTCGATAGATCAGCGTCAGGTGGATGCCGCAGGTGGTGCTAACGCGACACCTGAGTTTTTGCGGCTCAATCCATTGGGCAAGCTGCCTGTGCTGGAGCTCGATGATGGGAGTGTAATTACCGAATCTTTGGCGATTTGCCGCTATCTAGAGGCATTAAATCCAGACCCACCCCTCATGGGCCGCACCCCCCGGGAAACCGCAAGCATCGAGATGTGGGTACTGCGTATGGATAGCGAACTGTCACGCCCGATTGCCCAGGCCTTTCGGCATAGCGGTGAGTTTTATCGCAGCCGTATCAAGCAGGTGCCGGAGATGGCTGCCTGGTACCGTGGCTATGCCCTCGACACTATGGCTTGGCTCGATCGTGAGTTATCAGAACGCAGCTATATCGCTGGAGCGCACTACTCAATGGCCGATATCGTTGCCCAGTGTGCCTGCGTTTTAGGTAAAGCAGCAGAGTTGCGCATCCCTTCAGAGATGAAGCACTTGACTCGATGGTTTGCCGAAGTATCAAGCCGCCCCACGGCGCGCGCTTAAAAAAGGACACAGGAGGCGATGATGTCCAATCCAAGCGTGTGTTGTGTGATCGGTGCGGGTGATGCGACTGGCTCGGCGGTGGCAAAGCGATTTGCTAGAGAAGGTTATACCGTCTGCGCGGCGCGGCGTACCGAGGCAGCTCTCATGCCGCTCGTTAATCAGATTTCTGCTGCAGGCGGGCGCGCGCTTGCGTTTGGGTTGGATGCTAGGCGCGAAGATCAGGTCGTAAATTTCTTTAATCGAATCGAAATCGAGGTCGGACCCATCGAAGTGGTGGTGTTTAACGTGGGCGGCAATGTGCGCTTCCCCGTTCTTGAGACCACAGCACAAAAGTACTTTAAGGTTTGGGAGATGTGTGCTCTGGCTGGGTTTCTTGTCGGGCGAGAGGCAGCTCGGGTGATGCTGACGCGTGGGCGTGGCACATTGTTATTTACCGGCGCAACCGCAAGTCTTCGCGGCGGTGCAGGTTTTTCCGCTTTCGCGGGCGGTAAGGCTGCGCTGCGTGCGCTCGCTCAGTCGATGGCACGCGAACTAGGACCAAAGGGCCTGCATATCGCACACGTTGTTATTGACGGATTAATTGATACAGCTGCGATCCGAGCGAATTTCCCTCAACGGGTGGCAGAGGCGGGCGTGGATGGAATTCTTCAGCCTGACCATATTGCAGAGGCCTATTGGTGGCTGCATCAGCAGCCGCGCGATACGTGGACCTTTGAGCTCGATCTTCGCCCCTCAGTGGAGCGGTGGTAACCGAGCAAGGTATGCTCTCGCCTTTCGTGCCAGCTCTTTTGGAAATCCCCATGTTGCGAGTGTCACTGTTGATTGCTGGAGTTGTTTTCGTGGTGGCGGGCTGTGGCAAGCCGCCTGAGTCCGCGCCTGCCCCACGGACTGTGAAAGTCTTCACAGTCGGCCAGTCCGTTGAATCCGATCCTTCGGCAGATGCGGTCACTATGCCCTCTACGATCGCTCGTGATCCTGCTGCGCTGGCTTTTGATGCGGGCGGCCGGGTCATGTCGGTGATGGTGGCGGTGGGAGATGAAGTCCGATCAGGGCAGGCGCTGGCCCGGCTGGATCCGCGGGATCTGGCCTTAAGCGAGTCGTCTGCAAAAGTTCAGTTTGATGCCGCTCAGGCCGAGCTGGAGTTTGCTGAAAGCGATTTCCGTCGCTATGCGGATTTACATGCCAAGGGATTTATTTCAAAGGCAGAGCTCGATCGGCGTCGGGCCCAGCTACAGGTCGCGAGGGCCCGTTTTGAGTCAACCGCAGATCAGCTTGGTTTTATCACGCTGCGTGCCATTGAGCCCGGTGTGGTCCAGTCAGTATTGATTCGCTCGGGATCCGCCGTACAGCCCCGGCAGGTTGCGGTGATGTTAAAAGTGTCGGGCGTAAAGCAGGCGCGATCTTCTGGCGCTCGGCCTGCGGGGATACCTATCCCGTTGTCATCGCTGATCGATGGCAAAGCGGTCTATAAGATTGTCAATCAGGCCGATGGCAGTCTTCGGCTCTCGCGTGTTGATGTAACCCTGGGGCAGGTCTCGGAGCAGTCAGCGGAAGTCCGGCAAGGCCTGAGTCGCGGCGATCGTATTGTTGCGGCTGGCACGCACCTGCTTGCCGATGGTGAGTTCGTTCGGATTTTTAATCCTTAATTCCTAAAAGCCAGCAGCTGCATGTTTCGCGAGCACTTTAATTTATCGCGTTGGGCGATCGAGCACCCAGCGTTGGTCCGCTATCTGATGGTCGTGCTGCTTTTGATGGGCATTGGCGCTTATTTTCAGCTGGGACAGGATGAGGATCCACCGTTTACATTTCGTGCGATGGTCATTCGTGCGGCCTGGCCGGGTGCGACCGCGATGCAGGTCTCTGAGCAGGTTACCGACCGGCTGGAGCGTACGCTTCAAGAAGTGCCTTACGCTGACAAGATTCGCAGTTATTCCCGGCCCGGCGAATCGCTGATTATTTTTCAGCTCAAAGACACCTCGCCACCTTCTGAGGTTAGCCAGATCTGGTACACGGTTCGAAAAAAGATCGGTGATGCCCGGGCCAGTCTGCCAGCGGGCGTGCAAGGCCCATTTTTTAATGATGAATTTGGCGATACTTTTGGTGTCATCTATGCGATGTCCGCCCCCGGATATGCAGCCCGGGATGTCCGAGATTTTGCCAATCAGGTCAGGCAAGAATTATTGCGGACCGAGGATGTTGGAAAAGTTGAGATCTATGGACTCCAGGAAGAGCGGGTCTATATCGAATTGTCACGGCGCCGGCTTGCGCAATATCAGCTCACCGTTGCCCAGGTCGCCAATCAGATTGGCGCACAAAACGCGATTGAATCGGGCGGTACGCTGTCGACCGATCAGCGCGATCTCACCCTGCGTGTAGAAGGGGCGGTGGGCTCGCTGGAGGCCTTGCGCGAGATGCCACTGCGATCGGGTGGTCAGCTCATACGGCTTGGCGACATTGCCGAGATTCGCCGCCAGACGCTGGACCCGCCACAGACAAAGGTTCGCTTTCAGGGCCAGGAAGTGGTCGCGCTCGGAGTCTCAATGCGCCGGGGCGGTGACATTGTTGCCTTGGGTGAGCGGCTGAAGACCCGACTCGCACAGATTCAGAGTGAATTGCCTGCAGGCGTCAGTTTGTCTCAGGTCCAGGATCAGCCGCAGGTGGTGGCCCGCTCGGTGAATGAGTTTGTAAAAACACTGACCGAGGCCATTGTGATTGTGCTCGGTGTAAGCCTTCTGGCCCTCGGCCTGCATCGGCATCCGTGGCGAATCGATCCGCGGCCTGGGCTCGTCGTGGCCATCAGTATTCCGCTGGTGCTTGCCGTGACATTTTTGATTATGAAGCTCTGGGGTGTGGGCTTACATAAGATCTCGCTCGGCTCGCTGATTATCGCGCTGGGGCTTTTAGTGGATGACGCCATCATCGTGGTGGAGATGATGGTGAGAAAGCTTGAAGAGGGCGAAGACCGGATCTCAGCGGTGACTGCGGCCTACTCCTTAACTGCGATGCCAATGTTGACCGGCACGCTGATCACAGCAGCCGGTTTTCTTCCCATTGGAATTGCCAAGTCCACGGTGGGTGAATACACCTTCGCGATTTTTGCGGTGACGGCTGCAGCCTTAATCGTTTCGTGGTTTGTATCGGTGATTTTTGTGCCCTATCTGGGCTATCGGATGCTGCGGGCTCCGAAGACCAATGCCACCGTACCGCAGGAGCATTTCGATACGCCCTTTTATCGACATCTGAGGTCCGTCGTGGCCTGGTGTGTCGATTACCGTAAGACGACGATTGCCATCACCATCGTGGTGCTGTTGTTGGGCACCTTTGGCATGTCGCGTGTGCAGCAGCAATTCTTTCCGGATTCCTCCAGGCCGGAAATCATGGTCGATGTCTGGCTGCCGGAGGGTGCAAGCGTCACCGCATCAGAGGAATACGCAAAGCGACTCGAACGCCGAATGCTGGAGGCCCCGGGTGTCGCTTCGGTGACGTTCTGGGTGGGAACTGGCGCGCCCCGATTCTTTTTGCCTTTGGATCAGATTCTTCCCCGCAGCAATGTCTCGCAGGCGGTTGTGGTGACAAAGACAGCAGAGGATCGTAAACGGCTGATCGGGTTTTTAAGTCGCGAGCTGCCGCAGGCCTTTCCCGAGGCCAGAATCCGCGTGCGGCTTTTGCCCAATGGGCCGCCTGTTCCGTATCCGGTGCAGTTTCGAGTGGTGGGGCCTGAGCCTCAAATCATTAAAGCGGTGGCTGAAGACTTAAAGGCCACGATGCGGCAGGATGCGCGGCTATTGGGCGTTAACGATAACTGGAATGAGCAGATTGCCGTGGTCCGTGTCGATGTTGATCCGGCCCGCGCGCAGCAGTTCCGTGTGTCAGCCCAGTCGGTGGCGCAGGTGCTGGCGGCGCAATTCAGCGGCGTGCCCGTTGGCCAGTATCGCGAGGCCGATCGGCTTTTGCCGATTGTGTTGCGACTGCCACAGAATGAACGCCTGCAGACTGCACAGATTTCTGAGACTCTGATTCCTTCGGCGTCGGGATTGGCGGTGCCATTACATCAGGTCGCAACGGTGAGGCCTGTCTGGGAACCCGGCATCATCTGGCGCGAAGGCCGCGAGTATGCAGTGACCGTGCAGGCCGATGTCATCGATGGCGTGCAGGGCGCAACCATGACGTCGGCGTTGCTGAAGGCCTTCGAACCGATGAATTCGAAACTGCCGGCAGGGGTTCGAATTGAGGTGGGTGGGGCGGTAGAGGAGAGCTCAAAGGGTCAGCTCTCGATTGCTGCCGGAATGCCGATCATGCTCTTTATTATTTTCACACTGCTTGTAATTCAGCTGCAGAGTTTTTCACGGGCAGTGCTGGTGTTTTTAACCGGCCCAATGGGAATTGCCGGAGCAGCGGTTTCGCTTCTGGTGCTGGATCGGCCTTTTGGGTTTGTCGCCATGCTGGGGGTGATCGCCCTATCCGGCATGATCATGCGCAATTCGGTGATTCTGATTGATCAAATTGAGCAGGATCGGCGGCGTGGCATTCCCGACCGCTCCGCGGTAATTGAGTCCGCCGTGCGGCGTTTTCGGCCAATCGTGCTGACGGCAGCCGCTGCCGTGTTGGCAATGATTCCGCTTTCCAATAGCGTATTCTGGGGTCCGATGGCGGTGGCAATCATGGGGGGGTTAATTTTGGCGACGGTACTCACCGTGCTCTCGCTTCCAGCGATGTATGCCGCCTGGTTTAGGGTCACGCGGTAGCCGCCCATGCAGGTGAAGCGTGTTGCCGTTTCTCTGCTGCTGGCCCATATTCTTTCGCTGTTGGGGTTTTCGACTTACGCAGTCGCGCTGACGCAGCTTCAGCAGGAATGGTCTCTCAGCAATAGCGAGGCCGGCTGGATCGCAAGTGGTTTTTTTATCGGCTATGTCGCGACGGTCTCGACTTGGTCAAGTCTCACGGATGTGATGGATGCCCGCCGGATATACACCGCGGGCAGTCTCATTGCAGCATCGGCCGGATTCGGCTTTGCGCTGGGTGCGGAAGGCTTTCTCTCGGCGTTATTTTTTCAGGTGCTTTTGGGCATGGGCATTGCAGCCACCTATATGCCCGGCCTGAAGATTCTGTCCGACCGGACCCGCGGACGTGAGCAATCCAGGTTTGTTGCGTTTTACACTGCTTTTTTCGGCCTTGGGGCTGCATCGTCGTTGCTGATCGCGGGCCAGTCCTTGCCGCGACTCGGTACCCATTGGACTTTTTTTCTCTGTGGATTGGGCCCACTGATGGCGGCCTTGCTGGTGCTCGCCAGCACCCGGCCACTGGCCCACGAACGGCATCCGGCCGCAGTGGCTTGGTCAGTGCAGCGCCTATTCCCGATTCATACCTGGCAGGCGGTACTGCGGGATCGGCAATGCCTCGGCTACACCGTGGGGTATGGCGTTCACTGTGCCGAACTTTTTGGTTCACGGGCCTGGTCGGTTGCATTTCTTACCTTTAGCGTGAGTCTTCTGCCTGCGGGAACACTTACAGTCGTTTCTGCTGCAACAGCTGCAGCGATCGTCAGTGTGTTTTCTGTACCGGCATCGATTCTCGGCAATGAGGTCGCTTTGCGGATCGGCCGCCGAGCATGGATCGTGATGGTGATGGGACTGACTTCGGTAATTGGCGTACTGATGGCGTTTGCCGCCGGCGTGGGCTGGTGGTTGGTATTTGGACTCTTTCTGCTTTATTCCATGCTGATCATGGCGGATTCCGCCACACTCACCGCGGGACTGGTGGCATCGGCCCAGCCCGAGGTGAAGGGGGCGGCGATGGGCCTGTATTCACTGATCGGATTTGGTGTGGGTGGTGTGATTGGCCCAGCAGTGTTTGGCGCTGCGTTGGATCTCTCCGGCGGCGGGGCCTCTGCGGCTGATTGGGCGATCGGTTTCGCAGCGCTGGGTGCGGGCTGCCTGCTGTTTCCGTTATTTGATTACGGGCTGCATCGCAGCAGCCCGTTTAAGGCCTCTTCTTGAAAAGCGTAATGCTGCGAGAGGCAAGAATAATTTCAACCAGATACAGCACGCAGGCGGCGATGAAGCAGCCAAACCCGAGCAAAAACGTTGTCGCGACCCAGTGCGACAGCTGCAGCCGGCCTTGCAGCCCAGTGGAATAAAAGAGCTCCACCACCGTTAACCCAATCAGTACGGCACACAACACCATCAAGGCGGTGGCGCCGTTGATAATCTTGCGGCGCTGATCCAGCGACTGGAGTTCGATCATGAACTGATCAAATCGGGGCTCGGTGGATGGGCTGCTCTGGATCAGGATGTCCTCCAGCGCACGGCCACGATCGATCACCCGTGCAAGCCGAATGCCAAGTGCATTGAGCATCCCGGCGACACCCGTGAGCAGAAAGACCGGTGCGATCGCCAGCTGGATGGCCTCGGTAATCGGGTTGATCGATTCAGCGGCCGGCATCATGAGGATTCCTTATCGTTTGCAGGAGTTTCGTTGCGCTGACGACGCGCGGCTTCTTGATCTTTCTTGATGCTGCGCAGCTGCCAGATCCCAAAGGCCAGCACACCACCGAAAATCAGCAGACCTTCCAGCGCGACGATGAGGGTGCCATCTGACATAGTGGGTGATCTTTGAAGGTAGGCGCGGTTGGCAGCGCTGCGGACCGAGAGAAGATGGCTCCCCGACCTGGGCTCGAACCAGGGACCTACGGATTAACAGTCCGGTGCTCTACCAACTGAGCTATCGAGGATCAAAACAGCCCGCAAGTTTACACCATTCGACATGGCCCCTCCAGGCCAGTAAAAGGCCCTAGAGTAAGGGCCCCACATTCTGATTCAAGAGGTCGCCATGCAGCCCATGATTCCCTATGTTCCCGCCGATCTTCAGGAGCCGGCTGAGCTCGTCAATGCGATCAGGGCCAGACGGGGCGGGGAATTTATCAATCTGGATCGCATGCTGCTGCATAGCATTCCCTATGCCCGCGGCTGGAACATCTTTATGGGTGCCGTGCGACGCGATCTGTCGTTGCCAGCAACGCTGCGTGAAATCGCGATGTGCGGTGTTGCGGTTCTCAACGGCGCGGAGTATGAATTCATTCATCATGCACCCGAGCTTCTCGCTGCAGGGGGCACAGAAGCGCAGGTCAAGCAGCTCAGATCGATCGGCAATGCGGATGCCGACTTATCCGCTTTTTCTGCACTTGAGCAGGATGCGATTGCGCTCACATGTCATATGACACGGGATATCAAAGTGCCTGCGGAGTTGATGCAACGTCTGCATCGGGCCTTAGGCGCAACACCACTGGTGGAATTGGTCGGCGTAATTGCCGCCTACAATATGGTGTCGCGTTTTTTGATCGCGCTGGGCGTCACTCCCGAGTCTGATGATGCGGGCCGATAGCCTTCCGAGGCCGTGTTCGATTCGAGCCACCGCCGCGACCAGACCGTGAGATCACCTGCCAACTGACGGTAGAAGGTCTCCATTACAGGCGCAGCGACGTAGCCAAGATGGGGTGTGTGGGTGACGCAGGGATGTGTGAGCAGGGGATGATTTTTGGCGATCGGCTCCTGATCGAATACATCCAATGCAGCATGGCCTGGCCGGCCTGAATCCAGCGCGGCAATGAGCCCCTCTTGGTCGATCAGCCCGGACCGTGAGGTATTGACCAGCAGCGCATCTCGGCGCATCAGTGAGTACTCGGTCTGGCCGATCACTGCCCGCGTGCGATCCGAGAGCACCAGATGCAGGCTGATGACTTTTGATGTCGCAATCAATTCATTTTTCTCGACACGACGCACCCCCAGCGAGGCCGCCTGCTGATCCGTCAGGTTCTGGCTCCAGGCGACAACCTCCATGCCGAAGCCCTGCGCAATGCGTGCGACGCGGCTGCCAATTGCGCCAAGGCCGATGACGCCGATCCGGTCTCCCTCTAAAACATCCGGCAGTGGATAGCGGGCATCATCCGCCGGCCGCCAGTGTCCTTGCTGCGCGGCCTGCATCGCGGGCACGATCCGACGTGTTGCAGCCAGAATCAGGGCCCATGTGTGTTCCGCGGTAGAGGCTTTATTGGGGCCGCTTGCAGTGCCACTGACTTCAATGCCAAGACTGCGCGCATGCGCGATATCGACGGCCGCATTGCGTTCGCCAGTAAAGAGTAATCGCTTTAAGCGGGGCAGCTGATCGATGACCGCTTTGGGAAAAGCTGTCCGCTCACGCATCAGGCAGATCGCATCAAAATCCGCGAGCCTGCGGATCGCATCCTCTGTGGATTGAAACGGCGCGGAAAAAAATTGGATGTCGGCGAGCTGCTGCAGCTCCCCCCAATCCGCACACGACAGCGCACACTGCTCCCAGTCATCGCAAATCGCGATGCGAAGCTCTGATGCGACCGATCCGAACTCGGCCTCTTGTGCGCGCTGCATGGGCCTCCCCGACGAAGAGCTTTTATTGTCGGGAGACGCTCTCCCGGGGTCACTCGGGAAAAGTCCGTAAGGTTTTACGCTAGCCCGGTCAGGCAGGGTTTACAGCACGCTGGCAACAGCCCGAACAACCCGATCGATGTTGTTGGAATTCAAAGCCGCAACACAAATGCGGCCTGTGCTGATGGCGTAGATCGCATGCTCTTCGCGCAGACGGTCGACCTGCTGGGCACTTAGGCCGGAGAAGCTGAACATGCCGCGCTGTTTTGTTACGAAGGAAAAATCCTGTTTCGTGCCCAGGGCCTTGAGCTTTTCGGTAAAGGCTACCCTCATCTGCCGAATCCGATCGCGCATCTCGCCGAGTTCTTGCTCCCAGAGCGCACGCAGCTCGGGGCTGTTGAGCACATCGCTCACAATTCCGCCCCCATGTGTCGGCGGATTGGAGTAGTTGGTGCGAATCACCCGCTTGATCTGACTCAGCACGCGGGCGGCCTCATTTGCATCGGCGGTGATCAGTGAGAGCGCGCCGACCCGTTCCCCGTAAAGGGAGAAGGACTTTGAAAACGAGCTGGCCACCAGAAACGGCATTTCGGACTGAACAAACAGGCGCACGGCAGCGGCATCCTGATCGATCCCATCGCCAAAGCCTTGGTAGGCTAAATCGAGAAAGGGAATGAATTGCTTGGCCTTGCACAGGGCGACGACTTCTTCCCACTGCTGAAGATTGAGATCCACACCCGTGGGGTTATGGCAGCACGCATGCAGCAGCACGATCGTCCGCTCCGGCATGCCTTTTAGGCTTTGGACCATGCCACCGAAATCCAGGCCGTGGCTCTGCGGGTCGTAATAGGTGTAGCTCTGGACAGTAAAGCCAGCACTCTCAAAGACCCCCCGATGGTTCTCCCAGGTCGGGTCACTAATCGCAACTCGGCTATCTGGGCAGAGCCGGCGTAGGTATTCCGCCCCCACCCGAAGGCCCCCAGTTCCACCGAGGGCATCAATGGTCACCACCCGGCCACTTGTAAGCACAGGACTGCCATTGCCGAAAAGCAGTGCTTGTACGGCTTTGTTATAGGCGGCCGGCCCATCAATGGGCTGATAGCCACGGGGCAGGCCTTTGGCGACCCGGGCCTCTTCGGCCTGTTTTACGGCCCGCAGCAGGGGCAGCTTGCCCTGGTCGTCGTAATAAACCCCAACGCCGAGGTTCACTTTTTCGGGCCGCTGATCGGCAAGAAAGGTTTCGGTTAAGCCAAGGATCGGGTCCTTGGGGGCCATCTCAACAGAGGAAAAAAGGCTGGGGGCTGGGCTGGTCATGGGGCAGTCAGAAGCCCTTTGTCAAGGGCTTGGGAGCAGAAAAAAAGGTGGAAATATGGGGCCTGCCGGAGGAAAATGCGCGATTGCACAATTTTTTAATCCCTTAGAAATCAGCCAAAAAGTCTAGCATGGGTGTCCGTGAAAACCCCGGGGTGGTGCGCTTCCCCGGCAGCCCCTTCGAGCTCGCGCTTCCCTTTGAGCCGGCCGGCGATCAGCCGGAGGCGATCGCACGTCTGGTGCAGGGCATCGAGGACGGCGTGGCCTTTCAGACCCTGCTGGGGGTTACGGGCTCGGGCAAGACTTTCACCATGGCCAATGTCATTGCCCGGCTCGGACGCCCCGCTTTGGTGCTTGCGCCCAATAAGACCCTTGCCGCCCAGCTCTACGCTGAGATGCGGACCTTCTTTCCGAATAACGCGGTCGAGTATTTCGTTTCCTACTACGACTACTACCAGCCGGAAGCCTATGTGCCCCAGCGGGATCTGTTTATCGAAAAGGATTCCGCGATCAATGAACACATCGAGCAGATGCGGCTGTCGGCCACCAAGTCGTTGCTGGAGCGCCGCGACACCATCATCGTGGCATCGGTCTCGTGCATTTACGGAATCGGTAACCCTGCGGACTACCACCAGATGGTGTTGATTGTGCGTCAGGGCGATCGGCTAACCCAGCGCGAGCTCATTGCGCAGCTGGTAAGGATGCAATACGACCGCAACGATGTTGAGTTCTCGCGCGGAGCGTTCCGTGTCCGTGGCGATACCATCGATATTTTTCCTGCCGAGCATGCTGAGCTTGCGTTGCGAATTGAGCTCTTCGATGATCAGGTCGAGTCGCTACAGCTTTTTGATCCGCTGACCGGCCGCGTGCGGCAGGCCCTGCCGCGTTTTGCAGTCTACCCATCGTCTCATTACGTCACGCCCCGCGAGGTCGTGCTGCGGGCCATTGAAACAATCAAAGAAGAGCTGATCGAGCGCTCACGCTTTTTTGTTGATCAGCAAAAACTCGTTGAAGCCCAGCGGATTGAGCAGCGCACCCGCTTTGATATTGAAATGCTGGCCGAGTTGGGCTTTTGCAAAGGCATTGAGAACTACACCCGTCATCTCTCGGGTGCAAAGCCCGGTGAGCCTCCCCCCACCCTCGTGGATTATCTGCCGCGTGATGCTTTGGTCTTCATCGACGAGAGCCATGTCACGGTCGGCCAATTGGGCGGCATGTATCGTGGCGACCGGTCGCGAAAGCAGACGCTGGTGGATTATGGATTTCGACTGCCGTCTGCCCTGGATAACCGGCCGCTGAAGTTCGAAGAGTTTGAGCCCAAGATGCGGCAGGCAGTCTTCGTATCTGCGACGCCCGCCAATTACGAGTTGGAAAAAAGTGGTGGCGCAATTGTGGAGCAGGTGGTGCGGCCGACCGGCTTAGTGGACCCGGCGGTTGAAGTGCGTCCGGCGGCGACACAGGTCGATGATTTGCTCGGTGAAATCAAGCTGCGGGCGGATCGCCAGGAGCGGGTTCTGGTGACAACGCTGACCAAGCGTATGGCCGAAGATCTGACCGACTACCTATCGGATAACGGCGTGCGGGTCCGGTATCTGCATTCTGATATCGATACGGTTGAGCGGGTCGAGATTCTGCGCGATCTGCGGCTGGGCGCATTCGATGTGCTGGTGGGCATCAATCTGCTGCGCGAAGGCCTGGATCTGCCCGAGGTCTCGCTCGTGGCCATCTTGGATGCGGATAAAGAAGGCTTTTTACGCTCGGAGCGCAGCCTGATTCAGACCATTGGCCGTGCAGCCCGGCACTTAAATGGCCAGGCGATTCTGTATGCCGATCGCATGACCGACTCCATGCGTCGGGCCATTGAAGAGACCGAGCGTCGCAGAACGAAGCAGCTGGCGTTTAATGCTGATCGCGGCATTACACCGCGGGGCGTAATGAAACAAATTCGGGATCTGATCGACGGCGTAATTGATAGCCGTAGTTCCGATCGTGATGTTGCCGACCGGCAAGAAGAGGTGGCGCTGGAGCGCTCCCCACAGGAGATCTCCAAGCAGCTCATCCGGCTTGAAAAGCAGATGCTGGAGCATGCCCGCAATCTTGAGTTCGAAAAAGCGGCGCAGCTTCGCGATCAGCTCACCAAATTAAAACAAGAGGTATTTGGAGTAGACAAACTGAGAGACTCAATTGAAAAGGCAATGGTATGACTACATTTGATACGACCGAGAAAGAAATCATCGAGGCAACGCCATTTGATTCGGCGCTTGCCACAGCCCGCCCACGCGTGAGCAGGGCCTCCAAAAAGAGCGAGGCCCCGATCGGCATGAAGACAAAGATTCTGTTTGTCTGCATGGGCAACATCTGCCGTTCACCGACTGCGGCCGGCGTCTTTCAGTCTCTGGTGAAAGCCTCGAATCTGCAGGAGTTTGTCGTCTGTGACTCGGCGGGCACACATGATTTTCATGTGGGCGAGGGCCCCGACCAGCGTGCGGTCAATGCTGCCGCCAAGCGTGGCTATGAGCTCGGTGCGACCACTGCACGCAAGATCCAGATTTCGGATTTCTCCGAATATGACTACATCCTGGCGATGGACTGGGAGAACCTGGCGCTGCTGCAACGGATGTGCCCCCGTGGTCTGCAGCACAAGCTGCAGCTGCTGATGCGCTTTGCCACCGAGTTCGAGGCAGCGACCATCAATGACCCGTATCACGGTGGACCCCAGGGCTTTGAGCAGGCGCTCGACTACATCGAAGACGCCTGCAACGGCCTGATGGAAGTGGTCCGCCGCCGGGCCACCATGGTGGCGGCCGCCTAAAGGCTGCACCCCGGCTGGCAGGAGGGGGTCCCGGCCCCCTCCAAAACCCTTCTCTAAGAGCGGGAATATTTTTCCGAATAGTTGATCGAATTAATGGGAGAAGCTAAACTCCCGACTAAATCACTCAATTATTCGGAGAATGTTATGAGATTGACGACCAAAGGACGTTTTGCTGTCACGGCAATGATTGATCTGGGGCTCCGTCAAGACAAAGGCCCTGTCACCCTGGCGGCGATTAGCCAGCGCCAGAAGATCTCGCTTTCTTATCTGGAACAACTTTTTGGTCGGCTCCGTCGGCACGAATTGGTTGAATCGATGCGCGGTCCTGGCGGCGGCTACAAGCTGGCCCGCGTCGGTAAAGACATCACCGTGGCCGACATCATCTACGCCGTTGATGAGCCGATCGATGCAACCCAGTGCGGCGGCAAGCAGAATTGCCATGACGATCAGCAGTGCATGACCCACGAGCTCTGGGCCAGCTTGAATCGTCACATGGTGGATTTTCTGGACTCTGTCACGCTGCAGGACCTGGTTGATGAGCAACGCAATAAGCGGTCATCACCCGTTTCTGAGCCGGTTTCTGTGCGACGTCAGGTGATGTTTCAAGAGCCCCGCACCGTTCAGGACACCACGGCGGCCTAATGAAGACACCGATCTATCTCGACTATTCGGCCACGACACCGGTTGATCCACGGGTGGTGGATGTCATGCTGCCTTACCTGCGCCAGGATTTTGGTAATCCTGCCTCGCGCAGCCACGCTTATGGCTGGAAGGCCGAGGAGGCGGTAGAGACCGCGCGCGAGCATGTTGCCGCACTGGTGAACTGTGACGCAAAAGAGATTGTCTGGACTTCGGGTGCTACCGAATCCATCAATCTGGCCATCAAAGGCGCAGCCCATTTCTACAAAGACAAGGGCCGGCATGTGATCACCGTGAAGACGGAACACAAGGCCACGCTCGATACATGCCGGGAATTGGAGCGCGAAGGATTCGAGGTCACCTATCTTGATGTCAACGAAAATGGCCTGATCGACTGGGAGGTCTTGACCTCGGCGATTCGGCCCGACACCGTCTTGATCTCGGTGATGTATGTCAACAACGAGATCGGTGTGATTCAGGATATTCCGCGAATCGGTGAGTTCTGCCGCGAGAAAGGCATCTTGTTTCACGTCGACAGCGCCCAGGCCACCGGAAAAGTAGTGATTGATCTGCAGGCCATCAAGGTCGACCTGATGTCGTTCTCGGCGCACAAAACCTATGGCCCCAAGGGAGTCGGTGCGCTCTACGTGCGCCGCAAGCCCCGCATTCGTATCGAAGCGCAGATCCATGGCGGTGGCCATGAGCGCGGCATGCGCTCGGGCACGCTGCCCACCCACCAGATCGTGGGCATGGGCGAGGCCTTTCGTATCGCCCGCCAGGAGATGGCGGCTGAAAACGAGCGGATGCGCGCGCTGCGCGATCGGCTTTGGAAGGGGCTTTCTGAGATGGAAGCGGTCTACCTCAATGGCGATCTGGAGCATCGGGTGCCGCATAACTTAAACGTCAGCTTTAATTATGTCGAAGGCGAATCCTTGCTCATGGGCATCAAAGATGTGGCGGTGTCATCGGGCTCGGCCTGCACCTCGGCAAGCCTGGAGCCCTCCTATGTGCTGCGGGCCCTGGGCCGATCAGATGAATTGGCCCACTCGTCGATTCGTTTTTCGGTGGGGCGCTTTACCACTGAGCAGGATGTTGATTTCACGGTTGCCCTCCTGAAGGAGAAGGTGGCCAAGCTGCGTGAAATGTCGCCGCTTTGGGAGATGGTGAACGACGGCGTTGATTTGAATACGGTCCAGTGGGCAGCCCACTAGGCCGCCTCGAATCGATGCAGTCAGCCTGTTGATTGTTTTGTTAGAAAAAGAAATTTCGGGAGAGTAAACATGGCCTACAGCGAAAAAGTCATTGATCACTATGAGCATCCTCGGAACGTCGGCGCGTTCGATAAGGCCGACCCCGGGGTGGGCACCGGCATGGTGGGCGCACCTGCCTGTGGCGATGTCATGAAGCTGCAAATCAAAGTCAATGCTCAGGGCGTGATTGAAGACGCACGCTTTAAGACCTACGGCTGCGGATCGGCGATTGCATCATCTTCGCTGGTCACCGAGTGGGTAAAGGGCAAGACACTGGATCAGGCCATGGAAATCAAGAACACCCAGATCGCCGAAGAACTGGCCCTGCCGCCGGTGAAAATCCACTGTTCGATTCTCGCGGAAGACGCCATCAAGGCAGCCATTGAAGACTACAAAAACAAGCATGGCGCACAGGATTCCCGTGAGCCCAAGGCAGCCTAAGCGCAGCGCGATCACGGGGAATTCATCATGGCAGTGACTCTGACTCAAAAAGCCGCTGAGCATGTCGCACAGTTCATCGCCAAGCGTGGCAAAGGGGTGGGCGTGCGGCTCGGCGTGAAGACCACTGGCTGCTCGGGCCTGGCGTATAAGCTCGAGTTTGTGGATCAGCCCGCCGATGAGGATCTTGCATTTGATAGTTTTGGGGTTCAGGTGCTGGTGGATCCCAAAAGCCTTCCGTATATCGATGGCACAGAGCTCGATTACACCCGGGAAGGCCTGAACGAGGGATTTAAATTCAACAATCCCAACGTCAAAAGCGAGTGTGGCTGCGGAGAATCCTTCAAGGTCTAATCCGTGATCACTGCTTCAGGTGATGCGGCCCCAACGGCGGCACGCGATCATTTTTCTTTATTCGGTTTACCGGTCCGGTTCGCGCTCGATGCAGAGGCGTTAGAACGGGCCTGGCGTGCTGTACAGGCTGCAGTCCATCCGGACCGATTCGTAGCTGGCACGGATGCCCAGCGCTTACTCGCGCTGCAGTACTCCACCCGCATTAATGAGGCCCATCAGACCCTGCGTGATCCGCTGCGTCGCGCAGCCTATCTCTGCGAACTCAATGGGGTGGAGATCGAGGCAGAGCGCAATACGGCCATGCCAGAGGAATTTTTGTTGCAGCAGATGGAATGGCGCGAGTCGCTGGAAGATTGTGCTGCAGCCGGTGATGTTCGTGGCTTATCGCAGCTTGGCCAGGAAGTGGACTCCGCAATGGCGGAGACCGTTTTGCTGCTTGAGCATCTGCTGGATCGGGGCCAGCCTGATTTTGATCGGGCTGCAGCCGAGGTCCGCCGGATGATGTTTCTGGTGAAGTTTGGTGAACAGGTCCATCAGGAACAGAAAAGGATTGAGCGTGGCACTGCTGCAAATCGCTGAGCCGGGGCAGTCGGCCGCACCCCATCAGCACCGCATTGCGGTGGGCATTGATTTGGGCACGACGCACTCACTGGTCGCTGCCACGAGAAGCGGCAGCATTGATGTGTTGCCAGATGCCGCAGGCCGCGTGCTGCTGCCCTCTGTGGTGCGTTACGGCCCCCAGGGCGTGGTCGCGGTGGGCGAGGAGGCGCTTGAGGCTGCTGCTTCGGATGCGAAAAACACAATCGTTTCAGTGAAACGGCTGATGGGCCGGGGAGTGCAAGACATTGCCGCCCACAGCACGCCCTATGACATCGTGCAGGATGGCGCCCACGCCATGGTGAGCCTCAATACTTCGGCGGGCCCGCGGTCGCCGGTGGAGGTCAGCGCCGATATTTTGCGTGCCTTGCATCTGCGGGCCCGAGAGGCCTTTGGCCTGGGCGCTGCTGATGATCTTGCGGGCGCCGTGATCACGGTACCCGCCTACTTTGATGATGCACAACGTCAGGCCACCAAGGATGCCGCGCGGCTTGCGGGCCTGGAAGTCCTGCGGCTGATTAACGAGCCCACTGCTGCAGCATTGGCCTATGGCCTTGATTCGGGAGCAGAGGGCCTTTATGCAGTTTTCGATCTTGGCGGTGGCACGTTCGATCTGTCGGTGCTGCGGCTTTCGCGCGGTGTTTTCGAGGTGGTCGCCACCGGCGGAGATACCGCATTAGGCGGTGATGATTTTGATCATGCGCTGGCCCAGCATTGGCTTGGCAGCTGGGGGCTCGGGCATGATTTTTCTGGCCTCTCATCCTCAGAGCGCCGTCGGCTGCTGCGCTTAGCCCGCCAGCAAAAAGAGCGCCTCACCGAACTGCAGGCGCTTGAAGTGATTCATGCCGATTGGGTGCGTGATAACGGCAGCGCCCATGTGGCCAGCATCAGCCGTGAGGCGTTTGATCGTATGACCGCAGCACTGATTCAGCGCACCCTTGCGGTTTCTGAGCGTGTTCTCGATGACGCAGGCATTCAGCCCAGTGCGCTGATGGGCGTGGTCTTGGTGGGCGGCAGCACCCGTATGCCGGGCCTGCGGCTGGCCGTGGAGAAAGCGTTCGGCCAGGCGCCGATTACGGGCTTAGATCCCGATCGTGTGGTGGCCATTGGCGCTGCGCTGCAGGCCAATTTGCTTGCGGGTAACCGGGCTGAAGGGGAGGACTGGCTGCTGCTTGATGTGCTGCCCTTATCCCTTGGGCTTGAAACCATGGGTGGCCTTGCAGAGAAAATTATTCCGCGCAATACGCCGATTCCCGTTGCCCGGGCCCAAGAATTCACCACCTTTAAAGATGGACAGACCGCAATGTCGATACATGTGGTGCAGGGTGAGCGCGAGCTTGTGGCGGAGTGCAGATCGCTGGCGCAGTTCGAGCTGCGCGGCATCCCGCCGCTATCGGCCGGCGCCGCCCGCATTCGCGTGAGCTTTCAGGTCGATGCGGATGGCTTACTTTCCGTGACTGCCAAAGAGCAGAGCACCGGAGTGGAGGCCTCCGTGACGGTGAAGCCCTCTTATGGGCTGACGGATGCCCAGATTGCCGACATGCTGCAGGCGGGCTTTTCTTCGGCAGAGCAGGACATGCAGGCCCGCGCGCTGCGTGAGGCCCAGGTCGATGCGCAGCGCATGCTGGAGGCAGTCGCCAGCGCTGTTGCACAAGACGGAGATCTTTTAAGTGCGCATGAGCGTGCTGAGATTGATCAAGTCATGGATCAGCTGCGTACAACCTGTGGCGGCACCGATCGTGAAGAGCTGCTGGCCCGTACCAAACGATTGGCGGGCCTGACCGATGATTTTGCCGCCCGCCGAATGGATCGGGCTGTGCAGCGTGCCCTGGCGGGCCAGACCATTGATGGAGTTTTGGATAATGCCGCGCGTTAAGGTCCTTCCGCATCCAGAGATTTGCCCCAATGGCACTGAGTTTGAGGCTGCAAGCGGAGAAAATCTCTGCAAAAGCCTGCTGTCGCATGGCGTTGAGATTGAGCATGCCTGCGAAATGTCGCGGGCCTGCACCACCTGCCATGTGATTGTTCGTTCGGGTTTTAATTCGCTGCAGGCCTCTAGCGAAGACGAGGACGATCTCCTGGATCGGGCCTGGGGCCTGACACCGCTGTCGCGGCTGTCCTGCCAGGTGGCAGTCGATGGCGAGGACCTTACCGTTGAATTGCCGCGCTACACCATCAACTATGCACGCGAGAATCACTGAGCGCGTTGTGCTGACTGATTTGTTGCGCGCAAACGCCTGACGAAAAGGAGCCTGCCGCTGTCATGAAATGGACGGATACACGAGAAATTGCGATCGCGCTCTGCGAGCATCATCCTGATGTTGATCCCAAGGCCATTCGGTTTACGGATTTGCATCGCTGGGTCATGACGCTGCCGGGCTTTAGCGATGATGCCAATCGTTCAAATGAGAAAATTCTAGAAGCGATTCAAATGACCTGGATTGAGGAGTCGGAATGATGAAACTGTTTTACAAGTCGGGCTCATGCTCGCTGGCCCCGCACATTGTGCTCAAAGAATCCGGACTGGCCTTTCAGACCGAGGCAGTGGATCTGAAATCCAAGCAAACAGCCTCCGGTGCAGATTACTGGCAGATTAATGCCAAGGGCTATGTGCCTGCTTTGATGCTGGATTCTGGTGAGGTGATTACCGAGGGCCCGGCAATTGGCCAATACATTGCCGATCAGGCCCCCCAGAAAAAGCTGGCTCCCGCCAATGGCACGATCGAGCGCGTTCGCCTACAGAGCTGGCTCACGTTCATCGGCACAGAAATGCACAAGACATTTGCGCCGTTTTTCAACCCCAAGGCCACGCAGGAATGGAAAGACATTGCGATGGCCAATCTCGAACGCCGCCTGGGCTATGTGGATCAGCAGCTGACAGGCCGCAGTTACCTGATGGGCGAGGACTTCTCGGTTGCTGATGCCTATTTGTTTACCGTGCTGAGCTGGGCAAAATACGCCAAGATCGATCTCGGCCGTTGGCCCGCGGTGCAGGCCTTTCAGGCCCGGGTTGCCGCCCGGTCGGCAGTCCAGTCCGCCTTAAAAGACGAAGGCCTGATTTAGTGTTCTTCTTTGCGCAGCGCCGGGAAGAGAATCACATCCCGGATGCTGGCGCTATCGGTCAGCAGCATCACTAACCGATCGATGCCGATGCCGCAGCCACCTGCGGGCGGCATGCCGTATTCCAGCGCACGGATGTAGTCGGCATCGAAATACATGGCCTCTTCATCGCCTGAGTCTTTGGCCTGCACCTGAAGATGAAAGCGGCGGGCCTGATCCTCGGGATCATTGAGCTCGGAAAATCCGTTGGCGATCTCGCGGCCAGTGATAAACAACTCAAAGCGCTCAGTGATCTCGGGCCGATGATCAGAGGCACGGGCCAGTGGCGAGACCTCAACGGGGTAGTCAATGATGAAGGTCGGATCCCAGAGTTTGTCCTCGGCGACTTCTTCAAAAAGTGCAAGCTGCAGCGTGCCCAGGGCGGCCTGTTTAAGCGCAGGTGACTGAAGGTCGACCTTTAGGCCGCGCAGGATGTCTCGCAGCGCGTTGGGCTCGATGAGCTGGGCCTCCGAGTACTGCGGCGCATGGCGCATGATGGCCTGCAGAATCGTCAGCCGCTCAAAGGGCTGGGAGAGATCGACCGTCTTGCCTTGGTAGTTGAGCACTGCAGCGCCTGTCGCAGTCTCTGCGGCATGGCGCAGCACCTGCTCAGTAAAATCCATCAGCCACTGATAATCCGTGTAGGCCGCATAGAACTCCATCATCGTGAATTCAGGGTTGTGCCTCGGGCTGAGGCCCTCGTTACGGAAATTCCGATTAATCTCATAGACCCGCTCAAAGCCACCCACAATCAGTCGCTTTAAAAAAAGCTCGGGCGCGATGCGCAGAAACATCTGCTGATCCAGCGCGTTGTGATGGGTCACAAAGGGCTTGGCAGCCGCTCCGCCCGGAATCCGCTGCAGCATGGGCGTCTCGACTTCCAAAAAGCCATGGTCATTCATGAAATGCCGAATCGCTGAGAGGGTCTTGGATCGGGCAGTAAAGATCTCGCGGGATTCACTATTGACAATCAAATCGACATAACGCTGCCGATAGCGGGTCTCGGTGTCGTGCAGGCCGTGGAACTTATCGGGCAGGGGCCGCAGTGATTTACTGATCAGCCGAATCAGCCGGCAGCGAATCGAGAGCTCGCCTTTCATGGTTTTAAAAAGCACCCCATCGGCAAATAGGATATCGCCCAGGTCCCAGTGTTTGAAGGCCTCGTGGGAGTCTGTGCCAACCCCTTCGTCATTGAGATAAATCTGAATCCGGCCCGTGGCATCTTGCAGGGTGGCAAAGCTGGCCTTGCCCTGTACACGCTTGAGCATCATCCTGCCGGCAACGGTCACCTGTACATGTTCGGACTCAAGCTGCTCTCGGCTGTGCTGCTCATAGCGCTGATGCAATGCCGCTGCCCGATGGGCCGGCCGAACATCGTTGGGAAAGGCAGTCGTGCTGGCCCTGAGGGCTTCGAGCTTGGCCCGACGCTCGGCCATGATTTGATGTTCATCAAAGCCGGATTGCTCAAGCAGCTTGTCGCTATCGGACGGTGGAGTAGATTCGCTCATCTCAGACTCCCTGTTTTAGGCTTGCTTCAATAAAGGCATCAAGATCCCCGTCCAGCACCCGCTGGGTATTGGAAATTTCAACATGGGTTCGGAGATCCTTGATGCGTGATTGGTCCAGCACATAGCTGCGGATCTGATGGCCCCAGCCGACATCAGTCTTGCTGTCTTCGAGTTTTTGCTGCTGCTCGAGCCGTTTACGCATTTCATGCTCATACAGACGGGACTTCAGCATTTTCCAGGCCTCATCACGATTGCGGTGCTGGCTGCGATCATTCTGGCACTGGACCACGATGCCGGTGGGTACATGGGTGAGCCGAACGGCCGAGTCGGTTTTGTTGATGTGCTGGCCGCCGGCACCACTGGCCCGAAAGGTGTCGGTGCGGACATCCGCCGGGTTGATCTCGATTTCGATCGAATCATCGACCTCGGGATACACAAAGACCGATGCAAACGAGGTATGTCGGCCGCCGCTAGAATCAAAGGGCGATTTGCGCACCAGGCGGTGAACGCCAGTTTCAGTGCGCAGAAAGCCAAACGCATAATCGCCTGAGATTTTAATGGTGGCCGACTTGATGCCGGCAACATCACCTTCGGATTCCTCGAGCAGCTCTGATTTAAATCCTTTTCGCTCGGCATAGCGCAGATATTGACGCAGCAGCATTGAGGCCCAGTCACAGGCCTCGGTCCCGCCCGCACCTGCCTGGATATCAAGAAAGCAGTTACTCGGGTCAGCCGGATTGGAAAACATACGGCGAAATTCCATCTCGCCAACCTCTTTTTCAATGCCGCTGACATCTTCTTCGACGGCCAGCAGGGTGGCATCGTCGTTTTCGGAGCGGGCCATCTCCAGTAGCTCGCTGGATTCGTCGACCCGGCCCGTCAGGCCGCGCAGGGCCTCGACGACTGCCTCAAGCGATTTTTTCTCCCGGCCCATCTCCTGGGCCCGCTTTGGGTCATTCCAGAGCTGAGGATCCTCGAGCAGCTGATTGACTTCAATCAGCCGTGCGGATTTAGCATCAAAGTCAAAGAAACCCCCGTAGTTCCCTGACCCGCTGGCCAAGAGAATCAAGCGACTGGGAGATTTGATTGATGCGTTCAGCTTCCATTGTGGTTCCGCGTAAAAGCCAGGATTTTACGCTAGGCCAACAATCTCAAGCTGCAGCGAAGTGCGGCCCTGCCAGTCATTGACCCCGAGTCGATATGCCAGTCGGCTGCGGGGGGCACAAAGGCCCGATGCACGAAACCAGATGGCCTCAAGGGCCGGCCCTTGGCCTGCGTTCGGATTGGCAGGCCGCAGTGTCAGCCGCAGATGCTGCTCTTTGATTCGGCGCTGGGATAAGACTTCAAAATCGTTAATAAAGACTGGCTCCGGAAATCCCTGGCCCCAGATCTGGCTGCCCAAGAGCTGGGCCAGATCAAGCCGAAACTCCTCGGCGTTTAACGCACCATCAAACTCCAGGATCTGCTGCAAATCCGCAGGATCGGCGAATTCCTGTAGCGCTGCTTCAAAGGCCTGGCTAAAACGCTCCAGATCTTTTGCTGCAAGGCTAAGTCCTGCGGCCATCGCATGCCCACCAAAGGCCCGAAGCAGGCCGGGATGACGCGAATCAATGCGCTCCAGCACATCGCGAATATGAACACCTGGGATCGATCGGCATGAGCCTTTGATGAGTGATGATTCGGCATCGGAGGCGAAGATAATGGTTGGGCGATAAAAGGTTTCTTTCAGCCGGCCGGCAACCAGGCCGATCACGCCTTGATGCCATTGGGCATCGTGCAGCACGATACCGAGCGGCGCAGATTTCTGATCTTGAGACGGTCCGATGCCAATTGCGGCGAGTTTATCCTGGGCCAGCTTGAGTGCCGACTCGCGGGCTTCGGATTCAATTTCCTGCCGTTCGCGATTGAGCTGATCCAGCGTGATGGCGAGTTCTCGGGCCTGCTCAGGATCGTCTTCAATTAGACAGCGAATGCCGATGGCCATATCCGATAATCGGCCGGCCGCATTGATACGCGGACCAATTGCGAATCCGAGATCGCGGGCACTCGCATCACGTGGTGAGCGGTTCGCGACTTCAAAGAGGGCATTCAGGCCTGCAAATGCAGTGCCGCGCCGCAGACGCTTAAGGCCCTGGGCAACAAGCCGGCGATTATTGGCATCGAGCTTCACCAGGTCAGCCACCGTACCCAGCGCCACAATGGGCAGCAGATCGTCAAGCCGGGGCAGTTGCTCTGACGGCCACTGATGCTGCACGCGAAATTGGGCCCGCAAGGCCATCAGCAGATAAAACATGACCCCGACGCCAGCCAAGTGTTTGCTTGGAAATGCACAGCCCGGCTGATTCGGATTGACGATCAAGGCCTTCGGCAGTGTCGGGCCTGGCAGATGATGGTCAGTAACCAAGACTTTGATATTGAGTTCTGCTGCCCGATTTACGCCAGCAAGACTGGAGATGCCGTTATCGACGGTAATGATCCAGTCGGGAAGCTCCTGCTGATGCAAGGCGGCTGCATGATCGACTAAGGCAGCGGTCAGACCATAGCCAAATGCAAAGCGATCGGGAACTAAAAACTCCACCCTTGCACCGAAACGCCGCAGGCCACGGATGGCCACCGCACAGGCAGTCGCGCCATCGGCATCAAAATCGGCAACCACCAGAAGTTTTTCGCCGTTCACAATCGCCTGGGCGAGCACCTCGGCTGCATGTGTGAGATTGAGCATCTGATTGGGTAAGAGCAGGCCATCGAGATCGGTTGCAACTTCATCGGCCGATCGGACCTCGCGGCCGGCCAGCAGTCGGGCCATGACAGGGTGAATGCCCGCCTGAGTCAGCGCGGCGCTGACGGCCGGGTCCACATGCCGCTTGCGCGAAGCAAGCCGCGGGCCGGCGGCAGCGATATCGGGGGCGTTCATGCTGCCTAGTATGGCAAACTCATCGCATGCTGCCTTATGAAATCATGATTGGCCTGCGGTATACCCGGGCGGGCCGAGCGGCGCGCTCACAGCGTCGTCTGGCGGGCGGGGCGGGCCGTTCGCGACGCAATCGATTCATCTCATTTATATCGGGCTTAGCGACCGCGGGGATTGCACTGGGGGTGGCCGCACTCATCGTGGTGCTCTCGGTGATGAATGGATTTCAAAAAGAAGTCCGTGATCGCATGCTCAGCGTGCTCTCGCATGCTGAGGTCATGATTCCCGGGGGTGATCTCGCGCTGGCCGATCGCCTGCAGCCCCAGGTGGCGGGACATTCCGCAGTGCGGGCTGCTGCCCCCTTTGTGATGGCCCAGTCGATGATCTCTCGCGATGGTCAGATGCGCGGGATTCTGGTGCGCGGCATTGATCCGGCCCAAGAGCCCTTGGTCAGCGACGGCTTAGCCCGGCTGCTGACCGGAAGGCTTGATGCCTTAACACCGCGATCGTTTCAGATCGTGCTGGGCCGTGATCTCGCAGCACAGCTGGGCGCTGCAGTTGGAGATTCGGTGGTACTGGTGGCGGCCGACGGTGTGGTTTCACCGAGTGGCGTCACGCCGCGGCTGCGACAGTTCACAGTCGCGGGCGTATTTGCCTCAGGCCACCACGAGTACGACAGCAATCTGGCCTTAATTCATGCTGCCGATGCATCGGTTTTTTTTCGGGATCAGGCCACCGTTGGGATACGGCTTAAGTTAGATGATATGCAGCGGGCACCCATTGTGGCCCGCGAGATCTCGGTTGCGCTGTCACAAGATCCCAGCCTGCGGCATGTCATTGTTCGCGACTGGTCCTACGAGAATCGCAATTGGTTTGCTGCGGTTCAGGTCGAAAAGCGCATGATGTTTATCATTCTGACGCTGATCATTGCAGTAGCCGCATTTAATCTGGTCTCCATGCTGGTCATGACCGTGACGGATAAGCGCGGCGACATCGCGATACTGCGTACACTGGGTGCTCAGCGCGGCAGCATTATGGCGATCTTTGTGGTGCAAGGCGCCTGGCTCGGGCTGCTCGGTGTGGGCTTCGGTGTCGCGGCAGGCGTATTGATTGCCGGCAACATCGATTTGGTGATGGCCTGGATTGAGACCATCTTCGGCTTTCAGGTGCTGCCAAAAGGCATTTACTTTATTGATCGACTGCCGTCGGATCTGCGTGCTGCAGATGTCACTCAAATTGGGCTGATGGCGCTGGTGTTGTCGTTTCTGGCAACGCTGTATCCCAGCTGGCGGGCCTCGCGGCTTGAGCCTGCCGAGGCACTGCGTTATGAGTAATCTAGCCCGCGATGATGGCACGCGAAGGGGCGGGCGATGACACTGCTTGAGGGCAAGGGCCTAAAAATGGTGTTCGGTGACGGCGCTGGCGAGGTCGTGGCGCTACCGGGTGTTGACCTCATGCTCTCGCGCGGTGAAACCGTAGCCGTAGTTGGCGCTTCTGGTGCAGGAAAAAGTACCCTGCTGCATATTCTTGGCGGCCTTGAGCGGCCCACCTCTGGCGGGGTCTGGCTTGAAGGTCAATCTTTATATGACATGCCGGATGCTGGGCGGACACGGCTTCGAAACACGGCATTGGGATTCGTGTATCAGTTCCATCATCTTT